>ENA-OQER01000651-OQER01000651.1-human-gut-metagenome-genome-assembly--contig:-NODE-651-length-18446-cov-4.157978_pt1 | contig 18446 bp, 15 predicted proteins | sample MGYA00242797_ERZ504639 | MGnify/ENA primary metagenome ERZ504639 (study PRJEB26092, sample SAMD00036306) | human gut metagenome | host: Homo sapiens | study: EMG produced TPA metagenomics assembly of...
TATGGGCATTATAGAAAGTACCTTTGTGATACCAGTCGGATAGACGGTGAGCCCTTACTTCTTTGGAAATGGTTGTTGGATCCTTGCAAAGAAAGCGGGCAATGTTCTTAAAGGTTTCTCCCTTGTTCAGTTCATTTTAGGAAAATAGGGAAAATATCAAATTGTTAGTGAAAAATGTAGATGGTTATAGTATAATGTTTTTAACAGATAATCAAGAGTTATCCGTTATTTTAGTTTTTTTGATGATAAGGCATGTTCCGGAAATTCTAAATTCATTTTGAGTAAGTTTTGCTCAAAAGCGCAGAGGGGGGTATAATTAATGGATACAAAACAGATACTAGACTACTATATTAATATTGGAAAAAATAACACTAAAAAATACAAGATTGCGCTGGTTGCTAATGTACGTGGCAAAACAAAAAATTATATCGATTTTGACAGTTCTTCGGTAATTAATGAATACTTTTCATTAACACTTTACGAAGAAATTCAACGTACTTTGCGTAATGCTGGTTACGAAGTATGCACTTTTTTTGATGAAGATGATTTTATAAAAGCAGTATTAGAAAATAAAATCGGGAATTTGGAACAGCTAATTGTTATGAATTCTTCACAAAAGGGAACACATATTGGAAGAAAATCATTAGTTCCAGCTTTTTGTGGCTTACATAATATCAAATTCACAGGAAGTAACGCTTATGTAGTAAGTTTATGCCGAAATAAATTTCATACAAATTGCATCTCACAAAACAGGAATCTATATACTCCTGATACATATATTTATAACCTAAAATATGGTTGGATTTCAGGAAAACCAACGCTAGGTGAAAAAGTTATAATAAAATTAAATAACGAAGCTTGCAGTATTGGTATGACTAAAAAAAATATTATAAAATATGATGAAAATTCAGATGAAATTATTTCTACTATGGCAAAAGAATTTAGACAGGATATTATATTGCAAAAATTTATTTGTGGATTTGAAGTTGAAGTACCTATTATTATGGGGAAAAATGTTTGTTCTTTAGATCCTGTTGGCATAGAATTAAATAATGAACATTTTTTGGGACAAGAGATATTAGATTATGAAATTCGAGGTAACCATAGCTTTGAATATTTTCATTTCAAGAATCAGTATCCTGAAATAAGCGAAAAAATTAAGAAAAATTCGGCACAGATAGGAAAACTTTTAGGAATCGAAGGCATAGGAAGAATCGATTACCGTATAACAGAGAATGGTGAAGCCTTTGTTACGGATATAGCGACCAATCCGCATATTACAAGTATATCTAGTATTGCAACCGCATTTTCGTGGTTGGAATATTCTTATACTGATATGTTTTATACAATGATAGGTTTATCTATTGAAAAGTATGTATAAAGCATTAAATATTTTCTTTTAAAAAAATTTCTAATTTTTATTGCTTCTCGCCCAAAAAGTTTTTCTTGTTTTTGTGGCAAGAAGCATTTTTGTTCTATAAATCACTCCAATAGAATAATAAAGAATAATGGAACGTTTTTTCCAAAAAATTTCCAGGAATTGTCTTGATAGAAAGAACATTCATTAAACAAACTATCTTCTACATCTATATGGTCTTGAAAACTATTCTTATCAATGAACTCAATCAGCAATAAGATTTTTTGCTCTATATAAATTTTGTAATTTGCGCTTTGCAAGTTTTCCAAACAATCATTTAAGATATTTTTTGCTTTATCTGTTTGGGAAATATATGCCAATGCAATTGCTAAATTAATTCTAATACTAATGGCATACATCGCTTCATTATCATTATTAAAATTAATATTATTGTACAAATTATCTAATATTTTGTATGCACTTTCATACTTATGCATACGCATATATAGTACAGATAAGTTACATAATAGAAAAACTTGATCGGCATTGTCTCTTAAGTTATTTCCAAATGTATTGTTATATATTTCTAAACATTTTTCTGTGGAAATTTTATTAGAAAATAAAAGTGCCAGTAGATAATTGTTTACAAATATTTCCATTCGTGGATATTGTATATCTCTATGGTGCATAATAAAATGCTGAAGCAAAATCGCATATTCACCTGCATCTCCAAAATCTCCACATTGACACAGTACACCTATATAGTTATTTAAACATAGAAAATACTGTACGGGATAAATTTCTTTACAATTCATATTAGCAAAATAATCAACACTACTGCGCATATATTCTTTTGAAATATTACAATCATGTATAGCGTTTGAGCGCCTTCTCAAGATGTTTATATATTTTATGGCATTATCATCGTATCCTAGTTTTGAACTTAATTGTATATATAATTCCTTTTCAATATGTAGTGCTTCATTTCGCTGCCCCAAATGAATACTAGATGTCATATATGTCATCATAATCCGTAGCCATAAATCAAATTCGTTATTTACAGATGAAATTAGTCTGTAGGGCTTTAAAATTTCCAAAGCTTTTATTCGATCCATTTGATTTAATGTTTTGGTTAAAACCAATGATAAAAGCAAATCTTTTTCAGCTAATAATTCTACTGGGAGAATAGGTTCAATTTTTTCTAATATTTTTATTACATCAAAGTATTTTTGAGTATAATATTTTTCAAAAGCTTTTTCCATAACTTCAATATAAGAATTATATAATGGATTTATGGAAGTAAAGGATCTTGCAGAATTATGACTTATGTTTTTTTCTCGTAATCTAAAATCCTGTAATAACGCTAATGAAGCCATTATATATGAATTTCTATCATTTCCAGAATTTAATTCATACTCCATTCGTTGATAATACTCAGAAGGATACAGTTCTTTCACGCAAACTGCCATTTTGGAAGAATATATGGCTTTATCCTTTGCCCTAAATGCAAAAATCATCCTAATAAGATCATGTGTAAAATGGGCATTTTTCTTATCTGATGTTGTTAGGCATATTTCATCTGACTTATCAATTAAATTTGATAATTCTATATGGCTACATTCTATTAATCGTTCCACTTCATATTTTGGAAAACTTAATCCTATAAATGAAGCGTATTTTAAAAGCTCAGATATTTGTTTTCCAACATCTCCAAGACCTTGAAGTCGTTCTTGTATTAAAGAATCTAATATTTTTTTCTTTAGAATCACCCTCGTTATAAGTAAAATCACCACTAGAATTAATTTTCTTTACAATATTTTTAATTACTTCCAAGTGCCCAGACGAAAGTTTATATATAATCTTTTTAATATGTTCATCTATATCTTTCTTATTATCAAATTCGTTCAATGCTTCAAGAAAATCAGAATATTCCATATCAGGGAAATAATATTTGTTTGCTTTTTCTCTTTTGAGAATTTTATTAATAAAGGACTCTTGCGTTTGGGATTCATCTGTAGTTATAAAGAGTAAGAATATTGTATCTTTAAAAAATGCAAAAGAGGATTTTCTAAATTCTAAAATAATATTTAGTAATTCTATTGATTTAATATCAAGATACTGGAAATTATCAACTACAACTAGACTTTTTCGGCTTTGAGCCAAAAATCGCATTTTTAATATAATATCCATTTCAGTTGAATTATCCAAAATATAGCTAAGTTGTTCTTGTTTCTTATCTTTAGCAAACATAGCATTTTCATATAAAAAATTCAAAAATTCCCCTGCTGTTGGTATTTCTTTGATTATATTAGATGTCAATTTCTTATTATCGATTTTCTTATAATATTTATCAAGTTTATCAGACAAACATTCCTTAAATGCATAATATTCTCTATTTTCACACAAAGAATCCCCTTGTAAATAAAAAGCAATATTTTTACTTTGCTCTGCTTGAAATTGTGCAATAATCTCTTGTGCCAAATAGGATTTTCCACAACCTGATTTCCCATATATAATATGAATTTCGGAATCATTCCATTCAGCATTCAATTCATCTATAATATTTTTTTTGTATTGTCAACATATTTGATTAAATCCCTTTGATATATATAAGTTATGATTTCCGGAACATGCCTTATCATCAAAAAAACTAAAATAACGGATAACTCTTGATTATCCATGAAAGGTTAAAAAGTAAAAAAGCAATCCATCGACTACAGTACTGATGGATTGCCAAGTAAAATTATATCTGAAAATTTTTTTCTAGGATGTTTTGTTGTAAGTATATCTCTCTGCTTTGACATGGCAACATGGGTATAAATCTCTGTAATATTAATAGAACTATGTCCAAGCATTTCCTGAATATAGCGAATATCAACATCTGCCTCCAAAAGACTTGTTGCAAATGTGTGGCGGAACATATGCGGAGTGATATGTAATTCAATCGCAGCAAGAGAGGAGTATTTGTTGATCATTCTGCGGACGGTTTGGTCTGATAATGCCCGACCTGCCTGATTTACAAAAAAATGTTTACAGCTATGGATTTCAGATAGAAATTCTTTTTCATATTTGTTCAATATATTGATAACATCATCATTTCCAATCTGTATTCTTCGTTCTTTAGAGCCTTTTCCATATATCAGGATAGTTCTGTCATACAAATTTACATCATTCATTCCCAGAGAGCATAGTTCGGAAATTCTTATTCCGGTTGAAAACAGGAGCTCTGCAATTGCAGCATCTCTTAAAGCATTTCGTCTCTGATAATTTGTTTTTCCATCGTTGCATTGCTTATATATGGTTTTTAGAAAAACTTCCAATGTATGGAGCGGAATTATTTTTGGGAGAATGACAGGTTCACGGAATTTTATCTGCATTTTATAAAACGGATTTTTCTCAATGACTTTCCTATATTCCAGATAGTGAAAAAGAGCTTTTACGGATGCAATTTTTCTTTTGACAGTTTTTGGTTTGTAATTTTGATGCAGATAGACAATATAATCTTCTAATATTGCTTGGGAAATATTGGGGATATCTGTTGGTGGTATCTGTTCAGTAAATTGCCTTAAATCAATCCGGTAGGCTTTGAGGGTTTTTTCATCTAGTCTTTTTTGGTATTGGCAATACTCAAGATACTTACTTATCTGTTCATTTAAGTTGTTCATAATGGACTCTCCTTTGTTTTTTATTTGTTCAAAACTATATTATACAGAGGTTGTATCGGCGGTCATACTGTACAAGGCTGATTTATTTGCAGACTTGTGATATACTGGAAGCGGTAGCTCCCTACGCTGCTCGTAATAATCACACACCTCTCCGCAGTGAGCAGCAGGCAACGATCTCATGGTCGGCGAAGATGTGAGAAAAGATAGTCGAAAATGAATCATATTACCCAAAAGAATAGGGGGTGTATATTATGGGAATCTTGTCACTGTTTCAAAGAAAACAGAAAAATACACAAGCAATTACAAAAAATAATGTTTCTCTGGGTAGGGCAGCAGATAGCATTCTTAATTAACGAGGAAAACAAATAGTGGATGGACTTAACAAAACCACAGCTAGTACCGGTACGCCGATGGATAAATTGCATGGTGGGGCAAAAAGAATGGCTCAGATGTCAAACATAGGTGGCGGTTCAAAAGCAACTGGTGGAGGTGGCGTTGATGAAGGAATGAAAGCAATGCTACAATACACATGGGCCAACATTGTGAAAATAAGAAGCTGAAGCCGAGAATGTGGTTAAGAAGCTGTTGACCGGCGGTATGAGCGCGGACGAGATTCTGGAAAAACTGAAATAAACACCAAGAAAAAAAGAAATGCCGTGTGGACAAACTGAACTGATCTATGATAGTGGCTGTATTTGTTAATTTAGAAAAAGTAAGAAATTGTAAAATAGCAATTATGTTATTTGGAAAAATGTGAGATTATAGTAAAGGATGCGTCTGTTAGATCGATGAAAGCAATTTGCAATAAATAAGGTGTCTGACACCGGCAATTTTTCATAAATCGGGGGTGCGGACAAATCTTGGACTGATATAAAATAATTATATCAGGGGAGGAATTGAATGTACACCGCAGATGAAAAAAAGAATGCAATACAAAAATACATTGATAATAATTATAATGCAACAAAAACAGTTAGAGAGTTAGGATATCCCTCAGTTCCTGGTTTGCTAAAATGGTATAATGCATATTATCCACCAAAATCTGAGAAAACAGTGAAACCCAAAAAAGAAAGACGGATATATACCCCAGAAGAAAAACAACATGCAATTGATTTATATTTCAAAAATGGTTGCAATCTCAAGAAAACTGTAAGAGAATTAGGATATGGTAGCCAAACAGGAGTACTTAGATGGTTGAGAGACACTGTTCCTGATAAAGTCAGTAAACCGGTTCCAAGAGAATGGAGGGTTGATTATTCTGAAGAAACAAAACAATCAGCCGTTCTTGAGTTAGGTTCTAATGAGCTTACTCCGAATGAATTATGCCAAAATATGGTATAAGCCGCACTACTTTATATGAGTGGAAGATTCAATATATCGGAAAAGGAAAGAGCGCGTTGAACGAAGATAAAAAAACAAAGAAATCTGATTATATTAAGCAAATAGAAGAACTCCAAAGCCAAAAGGAAGCTGGTGAAAGGGAACTTTCTGAAATGAACGCACATAAAAGTACCAGGCACTGTGAACACAATATGAACAAGGCTATATTTTTGAGCTGTTTTGGGGATTTTAGTGATTTCAGCTACTTTTTTCCTGGTCTGGTTTTAGGGTCTTTCGTGAGGGTCTTTTATGAGGGTCTGGCTGGGTAGCCAGACCTTTTATTAAATTAAACTATATTTCATCGGGGTATGAGATGTGATTGCTGTCCAGAATCTCCTGTAGGGTCTGAATGTATTGGTTCTTGTGTTGAATCTCTATCCAGTTTCCGTGACAGAGAGAGTCTGCTTCCTCTAGTTCTTGACGTGTTATTATGTAGTCAAGCCATTTAAGGCAAGTGTGGTTTTTGCTAAATGCACAGTAGTTTTCCATGTGGTTTCCTCCTAAAAATCATTTTCTTCATAATAAGTTACAGGGTTATAATCAGTGATTCCATTAAGCACCGGTGTTTGTCTAGTTGCAAAAAGAAATCTGTTGCGAAAGTGCTCAAAGTTGCGGAAGCCTCTGCCCAGTCGCTTTAAATCTTTTACTTTGCGGTTAATGGATTCGATGGGACCATTAGATAAACGTGCATCATAAATTTTGCCGTTCCCGATTTTTTCGACCATAATAAATGAATTAACAATAGGGTCTTCAAATTTTTTCAATAAAGATGCAAAGTCACGAAATATTTCAAACCGGGAGCTTTTGTATGTCTGAATCAATTCTTTTAATTCATTCCGTGCAAGGAGTGGATTTCCGCCGTTTCGTGAATTAAACTGTACGTACATCTCTTTTAAGTCTCGAAAATCTTTCAAGTTTGGATCAATTCGAAAGAGAGCATCTTCGTAATCATAGGTGTTCATTAATACATGAAAGTGAGAATCCATGCGAGGGTCACTGTGGTACCGGATGTTGGACTGATTGGACAGAATTAACCATCTGTATTTTTGCAGAAGGTATACTTCGTCTGATGGCGGAAGTGAAACAGGTCGTTGCTGCTCATAGGAAAGCTTGTCCTGATATTCACGGTCGCGTTGCCTGTATTTTTTTAGAAGCAGCCGTATGTAGTTGTCAATAGAACGTGTAATCCATTGAATTACATGAAAGGAATCAACAACAGGGACTGCGTTGGGGAAGTACTTTTCTACATAGGCAATGTAAGGATTGTACATGTCGGAAATAAGGTATTTTACCTGATTCCGTTCTGTTGCAGGGATTGAGACAAAGTACGGTTCCGTTACGGAAGTTCTTCGACTGCGAAGCAAGTCAATGGGATTACTGGTATGGAAATCCTGGATGACCAATGCGTATTTACAGTCATCATCCATATCTAGGTGAACTTCATCAATGGAAATGGCATCTGTAAGAGGAAGCCTGTCCAGCTTGACATAACGGTCAAAGATTTCATGCACATATGTGTCAGACATATGGAATCTTTTAGCGATAGATGCGGATGTTTCTAAAAGATTTCGATATGCCTCTACAATGAGCATGTCAGTTGCATTTGTAGTTCTACGTCCCTTGTTAACAAAGCGGAAGGATTCATTAACTTCATACAGACAGTTTGGATTGGAACAACGCCAGCGGCGCTGTTTGAGTAGCAGAATCAAGGAATAACCATCCTGAAGAATGGGATGGTTAATAGTCCTTTTCTTTACACCACGAGAGTGCATGCGAAACCCACAGATTGGACAATAGCTGGCAACAGGTGGAGTTTCGATAATAAGAGTTTTGGTTTGACCTTCAATAATAATGTCTGAAATCTTTATATCAGAGTCTTCAAGGTCAAGTAAATCTGTGATATTATTCATTTGTCCTCCTTTGAAATTTTATTTCCGCAAAATAATCATAAATGAGGCAGGACAAAAAAGAAACAGGGTAGATTAGCTTGTGTAATACGAGCTAACATACCCTGTTTTTATTATAAATATAGGTTCAAACCCTAACGATAAACCCTAAAACCAGACCCTACTGAAAGACCCTACTGAAGAACCCGAACGAAAGACCCTAAAAAGTAAAGACCCTAAAAAACTTTGAATACCCGTATCTTCTTACCGAGCTTGATATCTATAAGCTCGGTATTTTATTGTGCCTTTTTATGGGGCTGCGTTTAGGAGAAATTTGTGCCCTGAAATGGGAAGATATCGACATGATTAGTCGCACTCTGCATGTCAATCGCACAGTGCAGAGACTTCCGGTAGATACGGTACACACATCTGGTTCATCACAAAATAACCTCACAGCCACGAGAAAGACTTCTTTATATATAGATTCACCAAAGACTTCAAATTCACTTCGTGAGATTCCTATCCTGGACTTTATATATGACAAGCTGTCAGATTATTATAATACTTCAATGAAAGGTGACTCTTATTTTCTAAAGAAAAATCAGCCTATGGATCTCCGCACTTATCAGAATAGATTTCATATCTATATAAGAGAAGTAGGTATCGGGAATACTCACTTTCATGCATTGCGCCACACCTTTGCCACAAACTGTATAAGCAGTGGGGCTGACGCTAAGAGTGTAAGTGAGATTCTTGGACATTCCAATGTAAATATTACATTGAATCGCTATGTGCATCCAAATCTGGAGACCAAGCGCTCCGCAATCAATTCTATAGTTATCCCATAAATGGTCAGAAAAATGGTCATATTTATATAAAATGCTTATTTTATACATAAGGGAGTTGATTCGCAGATTGTAATAATCTGCGAAATCCAACCTCCCTTTTAATGTAGTGTTTCACCCGGAGGCAGCAAATGAGCATACATCTTTACAAGCACAACGAAGATGCATACAGAGCAGTCGAGACCATGCTGGAGGAAAAGCAGATGCAGCCGTCATCCATCCAACCGGCACAGGCAAGTCGATGATTGCGTTCAAGCTCGTGGAACAGCATCCGCACAATCACTTTTTATGCTATCGCCAAGTGAGTACATCTACAAGACACAGCTTGAGAACATAGATACACAGTTCTCAAACATAGAATACATGTCATACAGCAGGCTCATGAAGCATGAGGATAGCATAGACACCCTGCACCCTGACTATATCATACTCGATGAGTTCCACCGCTGTGGAGCCGCAGAGTGGGGCAAGAGTGTGAGAAAGCTTCTGGAAGCATATCCGAAGGCAAAGCGCCTGGGACTCTCAGCGACAAACATACGCTATCTGGACAACCAGCGCAATATGGCAGAGGAGCTCTTTGAGGGCAATATAGCCTCAGAGATGACACTCGGAGAAGCAATCGTGAGGGAAATACTTCCGGAGCCCAAATATGTCATAGCCATGTATTCATACAAGAAAGAGCTAGAACAACTGAAAAAACGAATCGAGGGCTTATCGAACCCGGGACTTGTATCGGAAAACGAAAAGCTCCTGGAGCAGCTAAAGCGTGCACTCGAGCAGGCAGACGGCCTCACAGAGGTCTTTGCCAGACAGATGACAAAGACAGATGGCAAATACATAGTATTCTGCTCCGGCAGAGAGCACATGGATGAGATGAAGGCACAGGCTGCCGACTGGTTTAGCAAGGTGGACAAAAAGCCACACATATACACAGCTTACTATAACGATGCGTCGACCAGCAAAGCCTTTGCTGAATTCAAAAAGGACACAGGAAGCCACTTAAAGCTCCTCTACTGCATAGACATGCTGAACGAGGGCATACATGTGGACGATGTGGACGGAGTAATACTGCTTCGTCCCACAGTGTCGCCAATCATCTATCTGCAGCAGATAGGCAGAGCTCTGTCGGCAGGAAGCAAAAACCAGCCGGTCATATTTGATCTGGTCAACAACTTCGATAGCCTCTACTGCATAGACTGCCTGAAAAACGAGATGCAGGAAGCATTTTTACTGTATCCGGACACTCATTCCAAAAGAGAGCACTTTGACGACAGATTCCGCATCATAGACGAGACTAAGGACAGCAGGGAGATATTCATGCGCCTGCAGGAAAATCTGGGAAGTGCCTGGGACACATACTATGAGGCAGCAAAGCAGTGGTATGAGGAAAATGGAAATCTGAAGATACCAAAGAGCTATGTCACTGAGTCAGGCCTCACACTGGGAGCATGGATAAACACCCAAAGGCGTGTGAAGTCAGGCAATATATCCGGAAACCTCACCTGGGAAAAGATACAAAAGCTAAACGACATAGGCATGATATGGGATGTCACGGACTCAAGCTGGCAGGAGGTACTTGAAGAGCTGAAATGCTACCGCAATACCTACGGCAATCTGGACATCAAGGCCAAATACGTATCGCCTACAGGCTTTAGGCTCGGCTCATGGATCAACAACATGCGTTTCAAGGTGAAAAAGTATGGATTAGAGCAGGCACTTGGCGATGAGCAGAGAAAAGCGCTCGATGAGCTTGGCATGATATGGGACCACAACAAGCAGAAGTGGGAAGAGTACTACAGCGCAGCCAGGGCCTACTACAAGGAGCATGGAAACCTCGAAGTACCTGCAAAGTATGTCACAGCAGACGGCATACCGCTTGGACGGTGGCTGTCCAACCAGACCAATAGCAGCTCAATGACAGACGAGCAGCTAAAGCGCCTGCAGAGCATAGGCTACAGGTCAGAAAGCAAGACGGCCATACAGTGGAACAGAAAGTTTGAGCTTGCAAAAACATATTACGAGAAAAACGGCAATCTGGACGTACCGGTATCATACTCCACAGACGGAGTGAAGCTGGGGCGCTGGATATCAAATATCAGATGTAAAAGAAAAAACCCGAAGGCCAGCGGCATGGTGCTCGACACAGAGCGCATAGCAAGGCTTGACAGCATAGGGATGAACTGGAAATAGGGTAATCAAGAAATACAGGGAGACACAGAAAAAATGTACAGAAAGAAAGGAAGAGGCTGGACCAAGCATATAGACTTTATGCTCTTAGATGTCCTGTGTATGCAGATAGCATTCATAGTTTCATACATATGGCGCTTTGGACTTGGCAATCCATACATAGATAAAGACTACAGGATACTGGCAGCTGCATTTCTGCTCATAGATTTCTTCGTGGAAATAGTATCCGATGCCTTCAAAAATGTATTGAAGCGCGGCTATCTCGATGAGCTCATAGCTACATGTAAGCATGTGGCACTTGTAGAAATAATAACAACCTTCTTCCTGTTTACCACACAGATGGGCGAGATATATTCGCGTATGTCTTACTACATCATGATTCCAATATATATTCTCGTGTCGTACTTAGGCAGAGTAGTATTAAAGAAAATTATCAAAAAAAGAAACTTCGCTTCATCGAAAAAATCACTCTTTGTCATAGCACCGGAAAAGCTCCTTGAGGAGACACTTCACGGACTAAAGAAAAATGGCTTTGGATACACACAGATAGTGGCAGCGGCAACAGATGCCGACCTGAAGGGCAAAATAATATGCGAAATACCAATCGTAGCAAACCATGACGGGATAGTGGACTACGCCTGTGAGGAATGGGTGGATGAGGTGCTTATCCCACCATGTGCGGAGAGCAAATATCCCTACGAAATGGCAGACATATTCCTGGAGATGGGAATAGCTGTTCACAGAGGCATCACCAAAAACAAAGCCATGGCAGGCAGCTTTAATCAGATAGAAAAAATCGGTGACTACACAGTCATCACAGCCAGCATGAATTATGCGAGCACCACACAGCTTCTTGCAAAAAGAGGCATGGACATACTCGGAGGACTGGTCGGATGCATCATCACTTTGATAGTGACGATATTTGTGGGACCGGCAATATATATCGCATCACCCGGACCGATTTTCTTCGCACAGGAGCGAATCGGTAGAAACGGAAGAAAGTTCAAGATGTACAAATTCAGAAGCATGTACATGGATGCCGAGGAGCGAAAGAAGGAACTCATGGCACAAAACAAGGTGAGCGACGGAATGATGTTCAAGATGGACTTCGACCCAAGAATCATAGGCAATAAGATACTGCCGGATGGAACAAAGAAAACAGGCATAGGACAGTTTATCAGGAAGACATCAATAGATGAGCTGCCGCAGTTTTGGAACATCCTCAAAGGTGATATGAGTCTGGTAGGAACACGACCACCAACACTCGATGAGTGGGAGAAGTATGAACCTCACCACAGAGCCAGAATGTCATTCAGACCGGGACTGACCGGGCTGTGGCAGGTGAGTGGCAGGAGTAATATCACGGACTTTGAGGAAGTGGTGAGATTGGATACTCAGTATATTGGGGAGTGGAGTGTGAAGAATGATTTGAGGATTATTTTTCAAACAGCTATTTCAATTATGAAGAAAGATGGAGCAATGTAGAAAATGAAAAAATATGATTATTTAGTTGTTGGCTCAGGATTATATGGAGCTGTATTTGCACATGAAGCAAAAGCAAGAGGAAAATCAGTACTTGTAGTAGATAAGCGACCTAATATTGCTGGAAATGTTTATACAGAAAAACAGGAAGGCATCAACGTACATATGTATGGTGCACATATTTTCCATACAAACAATAAAAAGGTATGGAACTATATCACACAGTTTGCTGAATTTAACAGATTTACCAATAGTCCTGTAGCTAATTATAAAGGTGAATTATATTCTATGCCTTTTAATATGTACACATTTAATAAGATGTGGGGTGTTGTTACGCCGGAAGAAGCTGCTGCAAAGATTGAGGAGCAGAAGAAAGAAATCATAGGTGAGCCACAGAATCTTGAAGAACAGGCTATATCACTGGTAGGACGTGATATATACGAAAAACTTGTAAAAGGATATACAGAAAAACAATGGGGACGTGATTGCAAGGAACTTCCGGCTTTTATTATTAAACGTCTTCCGGTAAGGCTTACGTTTGATAATAACTATTTCAATGCACTTTATCAGGGAATACCGATTGGTGGATATACAAAAATGGTTGAAAACATTCTTGATGGTATAGAGGTAAGACTCAATACAGACTATTTAGAGAATAAAAAAGAACTTGATGCTTTAGCCAACAAAATAGTGTATACAGGTCCTATTGATGCATACTTTGGATTTGAACTCGGAACCCTCGAATATCGATCAGTACGTTTTGAAAATGAACTGCTGGATATGCCAAATTATCAAGGAAATGCTGCTGTTAACTATACAGATAGAGAAACACCATGGACTAGAATTATTGAGCATAAATGGTTTGAATTCGGTAAGGATGAGAACGGAAATGATCTGCCAAAGACGATTATTAGTCGTGAGTATTCATCAGAATGGAAAGCTGGGGATGAGCCATATTATCCGGTGAATGATGAGAAAAATGGACAGCTTTATGCTAAATACAAAGAACTGGCAGATAAGGAATTGAACGTAATATTTGGTGGACGTCTTGGTGAGTACAAATATTATGATATGGATACAACGATTGCATCTGTACTTGATATGTGTGAGACAGAGTTGAGGTAGTTAGAAAATGAAAAAGAAAATTTTAATGGTTTGCGAAGCATTTGGTGGAGGATCTTTACATATGTGTCACAGTTATGCAACGACATGACAGAGTATTTGATGTTTATTTAGCGTATTCATTAAGACCGCAAACACCAAAAAATTATAAGGAGTTTTTAAATGATAATATTCATTTGATAGAGATGAAGTGTGTTGGGGTAAAAAATCTTTTTAGTTTAAAATCTGATTTTAATGCAATAAGGGAATTGAGAGAAATAGAAAAAAATGTAAGACCAGATATAATTCATCTACATTCTTCTGTTGCAGGTGGGTTGGGGAGAATTGCATATAAGGGAGAAAAAAATAGTGTAGTATATACACCGCATGGATACGCTCATATTCTTATGGGACAGGGAATAAAAAGTAAGATGTATAAATTGATTGAAAAGATTCTTGGAAATAGAGCTATTACACTTACATGTTGTGAAAGCGAAGATGAAGAGGCGAAGAAATTTAGTAAGGAAACTGCGTATATTGAGACTGGTGTTAATTTAACAGATTTATCTAAGTCGTTAGATAGAATTGAACCAGAGAAAAATGGAAAATTTACTGTATTTACTTTAGGGCGTGCTTGTGTTCAAAAACAGCCACATATATTTAATGAAATTGCTAGTAAGGTTCCAGAGGCAAAATTTATTTGGGTTGGAAATGGTGAGTTGGAAAAACAATTGAATGCAAAGAATATTGAAGTTACAGGCTGGAAAACAAGAAAAGAAGCATTGGCGATTGCAAAAGGAGCAGATGCTTTCATACTTTGTTCTTTAGGCGAAGCTATTGCAATGAGCTTAATAGAAAATATGTATTTGAAAAAACTGATTTTAGTAAGTAATACTATGGGAAACAAGAGTGTCATAAAAGATGGAATAAATGGATATGTGTGTGCGTGTTCAGATGATTATGCCATAAAAATTAAAGCTGCAATGAAAAAATTTCCGTTTGAACTTACCGAAAATGCATATCAAGATGTTTTAAATATATATAATACTGAGATAATGAAAAATAAATTTGTGAAATTTTATGATTCTTTATAGAGGTGAAAATAATGGGATTAAAAGCAAAAATAAAAAATGATATGTGGCATATCAATTATATTATTCCATTTACGGCAAAATATTTACAATATGGAAAAGTTGGATATATAAAGAAATCTTTACCTATTATTACAAATCTTAAGTTGTAAAGGAAAAGGGAAAACGAGATATTTCAACTGATATTCTTAAGTTAATGAATTGTGTTGAATTAGACATGATACATAATTCTTCGTTCATCTATTGGATAGATGAACATAAGACTATTGCAGTAAAGGGGAATGTTTTAGGAAATTTTTGTATTGATTATAATAAGGTGATTAATAGTTACTTTAGCTTTTTTGCAGACCAAGCAATTAATGTTGGAGGAAAATATGGAGAAAGAGCAAAAAAAATTCAAGAGGCATTGGATATTTTAAGAAAACGAGAAATAGAAGCGGTAAATATTAAATGTCATAATGATAAAGATAGAATTCGTTTGAATAAAGAATTATCTGTTATTTTGGAAAAACCAGCGGTACATTTTCATGAGGGACTTCAAAGGATATTATTTTTTAATCAATATATGTGGCAAACACGTCATGGATTAAATGGACTAGGAAGATTAGATAAAATTTTAGGAAGCTTATATCAGAAGGACTTGGAAAACAATGTGATTTCTAAACAGGAAGCTTATGGGATGATTATTGATTTTTTAAATACTTTAAGTCAATGGTATGTTTACAAGAGTTCTTCTATTTTGGGAGACGTTGGGCAAATTATAGTATTAGGTGGTATGGAAACAGATGGTTCATATTTTTGCAATGATCTTACATATATGTTCTTAAAAGCGCAAGCAGAACTGGGAAAACCTGATCCGAAGACTTTGATAAGAGTAAGCAAGAAAATGCCAAAGAATTTACTTGGAGTTTCTATAGAGTCATTAATGACTAAAACAGGAAGTCCGATTTTTTCTAATGATGATGTTGTAATCCCCAATTTACTACAGTTTGGATTGCCAAAAATCGATGCATATTCATATTGTGTATCTGCTTGTTGGGAACCATTTATTCCAGGAAAATCATTAGATCAGAATAATATTAAGGCTTTTGATTTTTTTAAACCGTTGGATGTTATGCTAAATGAATGTAACTTAAATGATATCAAAGATTTTGAAACATTAATGCTAAAATATGAATATAATTTAAAAAATGAATGGGCTAAATTTTTAAATGAGCTAAATGAATATAGATGGGCATGTGATCCGTTTGTTTCAATATTGACAGAAGGATGTAATGAAAAAGCTAGTGATATTTCTTCAGGGGGGGCAATTTATAATAATTATGGGGTTACTAGTATTGGAATGGGAAGTACATGTGACACATTATTAAATATTAAATTTTTAGTTTTTGATAGTAAAAAATATACTTTAGAAGAATTGAATAAGCATAGAAAAAATGACTATAAGGATGCCGAAAGTGTGTTTATGGATATTAGTCAATTAAAACATCATTATGCACATGATGATAAGGATATAATAGAGCTTGTTAATAGAATTATCCGAATTAGCAATATGGTGGTAAAAAATTATGAAAATCCTTTAGGAGGAAAAGTAAAATTTGGACTGAGCTCACCATTTTATATACGTGACGCAAAAAATGCACCAGCTGATATAGCTGGCAGAAAAAAAGGTGATCCATATGGTACACATATTTCATGTACAGATGCACCATATACGGAAATTGTTAATTTTTCATCAAAATTAGATTATTCAGGACATGCATTTAATGGAAATGTCGTTGATTTTTTTGTTTCTCCTTCTTTTATCATTGATAATACAGATAAATTTACTTTATTTTTGGAGAAAGCAATTGAGGCTGGTTTCTTTCAAATGCAAATGAATATAATGGACAGTAAAACTTTGATTGATGCACGAGACAATCCAGAAAAATACCCGGGACTTATAGTTAGAGTTTGGGGATTTAGTGCATATTTTAATGATTTGCCAGATGAGTATAAATGTACTTTAATTAAAAGAGCTCTAGAAAGTGAAAAGGAAATGTGATTATGAGGTGCGGTACAATTGTTGTTTTATATAATCCAACAGATGGTGAAATTTCTAATTTGAAACACAATCTAGGAAAAACAGAGCTCTCTATTATAATTGATAATTCAAAACAAAGTAATTATGAACTTGTGAAAAATTGTGGAAAAAATGTTAAGTATTTCAATTTTAAAAGTAATATTGGATTATGTAAAGCTTTGAATTATGGAATTCAGGAATTATTAAAAGACGGATGTGAGTGGGCATTTGTATTAGATGCTGACAGTGTAATCGATAATAATATTCTAAATGTATATAAAAACTATATTTCTAATAACAATGTTGAAAAATGTTGCGGTATTAGCTCCTGTTCATATTTTTGAGCGTAGTAAAAGTAAGGCATATTCAGGTAATAAAGTAGTTAAGAGATCTATGACATCTGGATGGTTTATAAATATTAACATTTTTGAAAAAATTTAGGATTTTATGAGCCTTTATTTGTTGATGGATTAGATCATGACTATTGTTATAGAGTGAGAAAAAAGGGATATAAGTTATTGAATGTGGTGAAGCAATAATCAATCATCATCCAGGAAATTCGGTTGAAGTTCGCTTTTTTGGAAAAAAGAAGATTATAGGAATAGACTCACCACTACGATATAGAATGGGGGCAACAGGGGAGTGGTGGAATTTATTACATAATAAATCACTGTATGATGGAGCTTTTTTCTTTTATAGAATTATAAAAGTGCTATTATATTTTCCAAATAAAAATGAATATTTCAGACAAATGTTTAAAGGTGCAAAGAAAGGAATTGAGTTATATAAAAATGAAAAAAAAAGAGTGAAGATATAAAGTTTACTGTTGTATTAGTGACATATAATAGAATTATTGAATTAAAAAAAACGTTAGAATTATATGACCAATTAAATTTTTTGCCTTGTAATTTAATTGTTGTGAATAATTCTAGTACTGATGGAACGGAAAAGTATTTAAATGATTGGAAAAATCAAAGTTCAAAATATAATAGATTTGTAATAACTACAAATTATAATTTAGGTGGAGCAGGAGGCTTTTCAGTAGGAATAAAAAAGGCAGTAGAAACCGAATGTGATTTCATATTTTTGGCAGATGATGACGCGTATCCTGACAGAATGTACTATTTAGGATGGCAAATTTTTATTGTAATCAAAATAAAAAAAATGATATAGCAGGAATGTGTACAAAGAATATAAATTATGGGAAGATTGATTGTATGCATAGGAGAAGGGTGAAAAAGGGAATTTTATGTTTTAGTGAGAAAAATGTAGATATTTCAGAATACAATTATGAAAGTTTTGATGTGGATGAATTTTCTTTTGTTGGAGCGGCAATAAAAAAGAACATAGTTTTACAAATCGGATTGCCTCGTTCTGATTATTTTATTTA
>ENA-OQER01000652-OQER01000652.1-human-gut-metagenome-genome-assembly--contig:-NODE-652-length-18429-cov-2.235821_pt1 | contig 18429 bp, 26 predicted proteins | sample MGYA00242797_ERZ504639 | MGnify/ENA primary metagenome ERZ504639 (study PRJEB26092, sample SAMD00036306) | human gut metagenome | host: Homo sapiens | study: EMG produced TPA metagenomics assembly of...
CGCCATCTTTTCGCCCAGGACGTGTTGGTGAAGCCAGCGTGGGCAGTATCTGGCAGGGGGATAAAGGCGGCACGCTGGAGATCGCCAACGCTTTGATAGCGGCGTGGTGGTTGGCGGCTATGCACGATCACCAACGTTTCGAAAGAGGAGTACGGCGAAGGGGACTTCACCAAAGGCGTGTATGTCTCGGTACCGTTGGATCTCTTCTCGTCTGGCCCGACACGCAGCCGTGCGGCGATTGGCTGGACGCCGCTGACGCGTGACGGTGGTCAGCAACTTGGGCGTAAGTTCCAGTTGTATGATATGACCAGCGACCGTAGCGTAAATTTCCGCTAAGTCATGGGAAAGGTGCCAGTTTTCGCACTCACTGGCACCCTCATTCTTAATGACCTGTTGAGCCATCAGGAACGCAGTTCACCCCCGGTTTACGATCTGGTGTGTAAAGGCGAAAACATTCTGTCTTCCTGTCCGTCGATATCGGTTGCAGGTCTGGTTGCCTGAGCGACTGGGCCATCATTGCTGGAGACATTGCTTTGCGGTAGGTCGGCTTTATCAGCAGTACCGAGCGGACCAGCATAAGCAGGAAGAACAGAGACTGATAACATCAAAGCAGCAAAATAAGGCTTCATTTTTACCACCTTTATCAGGTTACGTTTCATTTGTTCCAGAGGAACATTGTCGATTTTTCGCGCATTGCTGGTGGCTGGGAATCACCTGAATGGGTGATTTTTGGGGCTGTGTGTTTTGCCAGATGCGACGTTGATGGGAGATGCCCACTTAATCAAGCTGAACAAAACATACACAAAAAATATAGATCTCCGTCACATTTTTGCGTTATACAGGAAGCTCGCCACTGTGAAGGAGGTACTGCTATGACGTCACTCTCTCGTCCGCGCGTGGAGTTTATCTCCACCATTTTGCAGACCGTACTCAATCTTGGCCTGTTGTGCTCGGCCTGATTTTGGTTGTCTTCCTCGGCAAAGAAACGGTGCATCTGGCAGATGTGCTGTTCGCGCCAGAACAAACCAGCAAATATGAGCTGGTAGAAGGACTGGTGGTTTACTTTCTCTATTTCGAATTTATCGCGCTGATTGTGAAATACTTTCAGTCCGGTTTTCACTTCCCGCTACGTTACTTTGTCTATATTGGGATCACCGCCATTGTGCGCTTGATCATCGTCGATCATAAATCGCCACTGGATGTGTTGATCTACTCGGCTGCGATCCTGTTACTGGTGATCACTCTGTGGCTGTGTAATTCGAAACGGCTGAAGCGGGAGTAAAAAGACAGCACGCCGAACTGGCGCGGCGTGCTGGACAGGAAGATTACAGCGTAGCAGTTTGTTGTGTTTTCTTCGTTTCCGGTTCCCAGAGGCTTCCAGCTCCTCAAGGGTTTTACCTTTGGTTTCCGGGACAAATTTCCACATAAATAGTGCTGCCAGAACGCCCATACACCCGTAAATCCAGTAGGAGAAACCGTTGTGGAAATGGGCCACCAGCCAGGAGTTTTTTGTCCATCATCGGGAAGGTCCAGGAGACGAAGTAGTTCGCCAGCCACTGGGCCGCCACCGCGATTGCCAGCGCTTTACCACGAATAGCATTCGGGAAGATTTCCGACAGCAGTACCCAGCATACCGGACCCCAGGACATGGCAAAGGCGGCAACATAGAACAGCATCGACAGTAGCGCCACAATACCCGATGCCTGAGTGTAAAACGCGGTACCGAGGCTAAACATACCGATTGCCATTCCGAGTGCGCCGATAATTTGCAGTGGCTTACGACCAAATTTATCCACCGTCATAATTGCCAGTACGGTAAAGGTGAGGTTGATAACTCCGACAATAATGGTCTGCAACAGCGCGATATCCGTGCTGGCCCCCAGCGTTTTGAACACTTCCGGCGCGTAGTACAGCACCACATTGATGCCGACAAATTGCTGGAAGATGGAGAGCATAACGCCGATTACAATCACGCCCACGCCAAACATCAGCAGACGACCACCGGTTTTGCGGCCATGATCCAGGGAGTGTTTAATTTCCTGTACTGCCTGAGTTGCAAGCGTGTTGCCCATAATTTTGCGCAGGATACTTTCCGCCTGTTCTTGCTTGCCGCGTGACATCAGCCAGCGAGGACTTTCTGGCACGGTATACAGCAGCATTAAGAACAGCAGTGCAGGGATACATTCCGAGGCAAACATATAACGCCAGCCGTCAGTATTCAGCCAGCTGGCATCACCGGAACGGGCAATAAAATAGTTTACGCAGTAAACTAAAAGTTGCCCGAAAATAATCGCAAACTGGTTAAATGAAACCAGTTTCCGCAATATGAGCTGGAGCCAGTTCCGCAATATACATTGGTGAAAGCATTGAGGCTAAACCAACGCCAATACCGCCAATAATACGATAAATAACAAATTCCGGGACATAACCTGCCAGATAAATAGGGACTGTGTTGTCCGGTTTATAGAGGTAAAACCAAGTTCTGGCCAGCAGAACCTACACCAGAAATAAAAAACAGGACAGCAGCAATCTTAAGTGAATCACGACGGCCGAAGCGGTTACTGCAATAACCACCGAGGGCACCGCCGATGATGCAACCAATCAGAGCACTGGCTACGCAAAATCCTAACAGGGAGTTGGCAGCGGATTCACTTAAGTTTTGTGGAGCAACAAAGACGGTATTGAGTGACTCAACAGTACCGGAAATAACGGCGGTGTCGTAGCCAAATAATAAACCACCTAATGTAGCGACTAAGGTAATCGAAAATATATAACTGGAATTATACTGGGTATTCATTCAGACCTGCCTTAGACCATTCTGATCTTTTATCAGTGCATTGATGTTGGAATTGTCAGGCAGTTAAGGCAATTATCATTTTTTACAATGCGTTTACGTAATGTCTTTTCTGTGATCTTAATTGTGATAATTATCAAAAATTGATGAAAACAATACTATTGCCGTGACTCAGAGCACGAAAGAGAATTATCGTAAGTGGGAAAACAAATAACGTAAAAATAATAAGCTCTATGATGGGAATATTAACCGGCGAACGATTCAGATTGCAGACGAAAGAAAAAAAGGCGCTCCGTGGAGCGCCGAAATAACAGTCACAAGTTGGGATAACGTAAGTTGAGGGTGCAGCGGCATAACATTGGCAGAACAACATCTTTAACCTTTCACACCACCTGCCGTCAGGCCGTTGACCAGCCAGCGTTGAGCCAGCAAGAAGACGATGGTGATCGGTAATGCAGACATCACGCAGCGGCGGCAAAGTCACCCCACAGGTAGTTTTGCGGGTTGAGGTATTGCTGCATCCCCACGGCCAGGGTGTAGCTGTTTACGTCACGCAGTAACAGCGACGCGACCGGAACTTCAGTAATGGCAGCGATAAACGACAGGATGAATACCACCGCCAGAATCGGTACTGACAGCGGCAACAGGACAAGGCGGAAGGCCTGCCACGGTGTCGCACCATCCAGCGCAGCCGCTTCTTCCAGCGAACTGTCGATGGTTTCGAAATAGCCTTTGATGGTCCAGACATGCAGCGCAATCCCACCCAGATACGCGAAAATTACGCCGCCGTGAGTATTCAGGCCAATGAATGGAATGTACTCACCCAGACGGATCAAACAACGCATACAACGCGACCAGTGAAAGTACTGCCGGGAACATCTGGAAAATCAGCATTCCTTTCAGCAGCGTCGCTTTGCCTGGAAAGCGCATACGGGCGAAAGCGTAGGCGCAGGTGGTGGAGAGCGCCACAATGCCAATCGCGGAAATCCCGGCGACCTTTACCGAGTTCCACAGCCACAGCAGTACCGGGAATGGCGGTGGCGTAATGCGACCATCAGCCTGTTCAACGCTAAAACCTAACGCCAGTTCCAGTGATCCCAGGAGATTTGCTCCGGGATCAGGCTACCGGTCGCGAAGTTTCCCTGACGCAGCGAGATAGCGACGACCATCAGCAGCGGGAACATAATCGCCGCGATAAAAAGTAGCAGTAGCAGGTGAGTAATAAACAAACGTGCTTTTTGCGATTTCGGTTGGACCATTGCCATTTTTGTTATCTCCCTTAATCAAACTTCATTCGCGTGGCTTTCAGGTTCACTATCGCCAGCGCACCCACCAGCAGGAAGATCAGCGTGGCAATTGCTGCAGCCAGACCGAAGTCCTGACCCCCGCCGCCTTCAAAAGCGATACGGTAGGTGTAGTTAACAAGCAGGTCGGTATAACCGGCTGGCGTGGTCGTGCCAAGACGATCCGGGCCGCCGTTGGTTAACAGCTGAATCAGCACGAAGTTGTTAAAGTTAAAGGCGAAGCTGGCGATCATCAGCGGCGTCAGCGGTTTAATCAGCAGCGGCAGCGTAATCTTAAAGAAGTTCTGGAACGGACCTGCGCCATCCATTGCTGAGGCTTCATACAAATCGTCCGGAATCGCTTTCAGCAAGCCCATGCAGAGGATCATCATGTACGGATAACCCAGCCAGGTATTGACGATAATCAGCATCGTTCGGGCAGTGTCGGATCGCTGAACCAGGCGGGCTTCACGCCAAACAGCGCGCTCAACATCATGTTGATTTCACCGAAGCTCTGGTTAAACAACCCTTTGAAAATCAAGATTGAAATGAATGATGGCACCGCGTAGGCAGAATCAGCAGGACGCGATATACCGCTTTGCCACGCAACGCTTCCCACTGCACCAGACACGCCAGAACCATGCCGACCGCCACCGTTAAAAAGACGGTGATCAGTGAAAACACCACGGTCCAGACGAAAATGGCGAGGAACGGTTTCTGAATGCCTTCGTCGGTAAAGACGCGGGTAAAGTTTTTCCAGCCGGTGGTCACGGTGTAACCGGGGCTTAGCTTTTCATCCCCCAGTTGCCGTCGGCGGTAATGGACTGGTAAAAGCCAATTTGGTTATTCGGACGATATTTCACGCCACTCTGATTATTCGTCAACGTGCCGTTACCGTCGAGTGTGTAGAGCGGCTGCGTGCCAGAAAACTGGCGCAGGGAGCTCATCATCACTTTGTTGCCATCCGGCAGAATGGCGGTAATGTCACTCAGCGCCTGACGATTCTGGGTAATCACGCGCAGATTCGCGCGTTCGCCTTCGGGCTGGGCGGTCGTTTCTTTCAGTTGCAGTTTTTGCTCGCCGCCAAATTTAAACGCGTCGGAGAGGTAATTTTTGCCGGTTTCGCCGTCGCTGAGCGCCAGTTGCCACTCATCGCCCGCCGGGTAAAGACCAAAGTTATAGGTTTTGCCTGCTTGCCAGGAGCGATCTAACAACACTTCCTGCGCACGTTCAAAAGTCAGCTGGTTAGTGCTGCTGTAGTTGGTGAAGGCAATGGCGATGGTGCAGACCAGAGGGAAGAGGACGAATAATCCCATTCCAGCCATTCCCGGGTAAACATAGCGCCAGGCGTAGGCTTTACGATTGGCGAAAATATACAGCCCCGCTGAACTCAATATCAGCGTGGTAATGGCGAACAGGTATTCCCCTTGTGCGTACATTAAAACAACAAGGTAACCCACCAGCAGGCCGAGCAGACCTAGCACTGACCATTTCAGCGCGTCGCTTTGCCACCAATGTTTCTTTTTAATGACATCCATGGGGTTCTTCCTCATTCCAGGACGGATAAGGCTTTCACGCCTTATCGACAACAACTGCCTGATGCGACACTGATGCGTCTTATCAGGCCTACATGCGTTTCAGTTTTGTAGGCCGGACAAGGCGTTCACGCCGCATCCGGCATTTCACAGCATTACTTGGTGATACGAGTCTGCGCGTCTTTCAGGGCTTCATCGACAGTCTGACGACCACTGGCGGCGTTGATCACCGCAGTACGCACGGCATACCAGAAAGCGGACATCTGCGGGATGTTCGGCATGATTTCACCTTTCTGGGCGTTTTCCATGGTGGCGGCAATACGTGGATCTTTCGCCAACTCTTCCTCGTAAGACTTCAGCGCTACGGCACCCAGCGGTTTGTCTTTATTAACCGCTTCCAGACCTTCGTCAGTCAGCAGATAGTTTTCGAGGAACTCTTTCGCCAGCTCTTTGTTCGGACTGGCGGCGTTAATACCGGCGCTCAGCACGCCAACGAACGGTTTAGATGGTTGACCCTTGAAGGTCGGCAGTACCGTTACACCATAATTCACTTTGCTGGTGTCGATGTTGGACCATGCCCACGGGCCGTTGATGGTCATCGCTGTTTCGCCTTTATTAAAGGCAGCTTCTGCGATGGAGTAATCGGTGTCTGCATTCATGTGTTTGTTTTTAATCAGGTCAACCAGGAAGGTCAGACCCGCTTTCGCGCCAGCGTTATCCACGCCCACGTCTTTAATGTCGTACTTGCCGTTTTCATACTTGAACGCATAACCCCCGTCAGCAGCAATCAGCGGCCAGGTGAAGTACGGTTCTTGCAGGTTGAACATCAGCGCGCTCTTACCTTTCGCTTTCAGTTCTTTATCCAGCGCCGGGATCTCTTCCCAGGTTTTTGGCGGGTTCGGCAGCAGATCTTTGTTATAAATCAGCGATAACGCTTCAACAGCGATCGGGTAAGCAATCAGCTTGCCGTTGTAACGTACGGCATCCCAGGTAAACGGATACAGCTTGTCCTGGAACGCTTTGTCCGGGGTGATTTCAGCCAACAGGCCAGATTGAGCGTAGCCACCAAAACGGTCGTGCGCCCAGAAGATAATGTCAGGGCCATCGCCAGTTGCCGCAACCTGAGGGAATTTCTCTTCCAGTTTATCCGGATGCTCAACGGTGACTTTAATTCCGGTATCTTTCTCGAATTTCTTACCGACTTCAGCGAGACCGTTATAGCCTTTATCGCCGTTAATCCAGATTACCAGTTACCTTCTTCGATTTTGGCGAGAGCCGAGGCGGAAAACATCATCGTCGTTAATGCGGATAATGCGAGGATGCGTGCACCTGTTTTTATTTTCATAATCTATGGTCCTTGTTGGTGAAGTGCTCGTGAAAACACCTAAACGGACTCTAGTTTCTTTATACGGCAACCTCTTTCCATCCTCCTTGCCCCTACGCCCCACCGTTGCTTTGTGTGATCTCTGTTACAGAATTGGCGGTAATGTGGAGATGCGCACATAAAATCGCCACGATTTTTGCAAGCAACATCACGAAATTCCTTACATGACCTCGGTTTAGTTCACAGAAGCCGTGTTCTCATCCTCCCGCCTCCTCCCCCATAAAAAAGCCAGGGGGTGGAGGATTTAAGCCATCTCCTGATGACGCATAGTCAGCCCATCATGAATGTTGCTGTCGATGACAGGTTGTTACAAAGGGAGAAGGGCATGGCGAGCGTACAGCTGCAAAATGTAACGAAAGCCTGGGGCGAGGTCGTGGTATCGAAAGATATCAATCTCGATATCCATGAAGGCGAATTCGTGGTGTTTGTCGGACCGTCTGGCTGCGGTAAATCGACTTTACTGCGCATGATTGCCGGGCTTGAGACGATCACCAGCGGCGACCTGTTCATCGGTGAGAAACGGATGAATGACACTCCGCCAGCAGAACGCGGCGTTGGTATGGTGTTTCAGTCTTACGCGCTCTATCCCCACCTGTCAGTAGCAGAAAATATGTCATTTGGCCTGAAACTGGCAGCGCAAAAAAAGAGGTGATTAACCAACGCGTTAACCAGGTGGCGGAAGTGCTGCAACTGGCGCATTTGCTGGATCGCAAACCGAAAGCGCTCTCTGGCGGTCAGCGTCAGCGTGTGGCGATTGGCCGTACGCTGGTGGCCGAGCCAAGCGTATTTTTGCTCGATGAACCGCTCTCCAACCTCGATGCTGCACTGCGTGTGCAAATGCGTATCGAAATCTCCCGTCTGCATAAACGCCTGGGCCGCACAATGATTTACGTCACCCACGATCAGGTCGAAGCGATGACGCTGGCCGACAAAATCGTGGTGCTGGACGCCGGTCGCGTGGCGCAGGTTGGGAAACCGCTGGAGCTGTACCACTATCCGGCAGACCGTTTTGTCGCCGGATTTATCGGTTCGCCAAAGATGAACTTCCTGCCGGTAAAAGTGACCGCCACCGCAATCGATCAAGTGCAGGTGGAGCTGCCGATGCCAAATCGTCAGCAAGTCTGGCTGCCAGTTGAAAGCCGTGATGTCCAGGTTGGAGCCAATATGTCGCTGGGTATTCGCCCGGAACATCTACTGCCGAGTGATATCGCTGACGTCATCCTTGAGGGTGAAGTTCAGGTCGTCGAGCAACTCGGCAACGAAACCCAAATCCATATCCAGATCCCTTCCATTCGTCAAAACCTGGTGTACCGCCAGAACGACGTGGTGTTGGTAGAAGAAGGTGCCACATTCGCTATCGGCCTGCCGCCAGAGCGTTGCCATCTGTTCCGTGAGGATGGCACTGCATGTCGTCGACTGCATAAGGAGCCGGGCGTTTAAGCACCCCACAAAACACACAAAGCCTGTCACAGGTGATGTGAAAAAAGAAAAGCAATGACTCAGGAGATAGAATGATGATTACTCTGCGCAAACTTCCTCTGGCGGTTGCCGTCGCAGCGGGCGTAATGTCTGCTCAGGCAATGGCTGTTGATTTCCACGGCTATGCACGTTCCGGTATTGGCTGGACAGGTAGCGGCGGTGAACAACAGTGTTTCCAGACTACCGGTGCTCAAAGTAAATACCGTCTTGGCAACGAATGTGAAACTTATGCTGAATTAAAATTGGGTCAGGAAGTGTGGAAAGAGGGCGATAAGAGCTTCTATTTCGACACTAACGTGGCCTATTCCGTCGCGCAACAGAATGACTGGGAAGCTACCGATCCGGCCTTCCGTGAAGCAAACGTGCAGGGTAAAAACCTGATCGAATGGCTGCCAGGTTCCACCATCTGGGCAGGTAAGCGCTTCTACCAACGTCATGACGTTCATATGATCGACTTCTACTACTGGGATATTTCTGGTCCTGGTGCCGGTCTGGAAACATCGATGTTGGCTTCGGTAAACTCTCTCTGGCAGCAACCCGCTCCTCTGAAGCTGGTGGTTCTTCCTCTTTTGCCAGCAACAATATTTATGACTATACCAACGAAACCGCGAACGACGTTTCGATGTGCGTTTAGCGCAGATGGAAATCAACCCGGGCGGCACATTAGAACTGGGTGTCGACTACGGTCGTGCCAACCTGCGTGATAACTATCGTCTGGTTGATGGCGCATCGAAAGACGGCTGGTTATTCACTGCTGAACATACTCAGAGTGTCCTGAAGGGCTTTAACAAGTTTGTTGTTCAGTACGCTACTGACTCGATGACCTCGCAGGGTAAAGGTCTGTCGCAGGGTTCTGGCGTCGCGTTTGATAACGAAAAATTTGCCTACAATATCAACAACAACGGTCACATGCTGCGTATCCTCGACACGGTGCGATCTCCATGGGCGACAACTGGGACATGATGTACGTGGGTATGTACCAGGATATCAACTGGGATAACGACAACGGCACCAAGTGGTGGACCGTTGGTATTCGCCCGATGTACAAGTGGACGCCAATCATGAGCACCGTGATGGAAATCGGCTACGACAACGTCGAATCCCAGCGCACCGGCGACAAGAACAATCAGTACAAAATTACCCTCGCACAACAATGGCAGGCTGGCGACAGCATCTGGTCACGCCCGGCTATTCGTGTCTTCGCAACCTACGCCAAGTGGGATGAGAAATGGGGTTATGACTACAACGGCGATAGCAAGGTTAACCCGAACTACGGCAAAGCCGTTCCTGCTGATTTCAACGGCGGCAGCTTCGGTCGTGGCGACAGCGACGAGTGGACCTTCGGTGCCCAGATGGAAATCTGGTGGTAATAGCAAAACCTGGGCCGGATAAGGCGTTTACGCCGCATTCGACAACCAACGCCTGATGCGACGCTTGCGCGTCTTATCAGGCCTACAAACGGCTGTCAAATGTAGGCCGGATAAGGCGTTTACGCCGCATCCGGCATAAAAACAGGTTGTCATTATCTGAAAGGGGCGAAAGCCCCTCTGATTATCGGGTTTAGCGCGCTATTGCCTGGCTACCGCTGAGCTCCAGATTTTGAGGTGAAAACAATGAAAATGAATAAAAGTCTCATCGCCCTCTGTTTATCAGCAGGGTTACTGGCAAGCGCGCCTGGAATCAGCCTTGCCGATGTTAACTACGTACCGCAAAACACCAGCGACGCGCCAGCCATTCCATCTGCCGCGCTGCAACAACTCACCTGACACCGGTCGATCAATCTAAAACCCAGACCACCCAACTGGCGACCGGCGGCCAACAACTGAACGTTCCCGGCATCAGTGGTCCGGTTGCTGCGTACAGCGTCCCGGCAAACATTGGCGAACTGACCCTGACGCTGACCAGCGAAGTGAACAAACAAACCAGCGTTTTTGCGCCGAACGTGCTGATTCTTGATCAGAACATGACCCCATCAGCCTTCTTCCCCAGCAGTTATTTCACCTACCAGGAACCAGGCGTGATGAGTGCAGATCGGCTGGAAGGCGTTATGCGCCTGACACCGGCGTTGGGGCAGCAAAAACTTTATGTTCTGTCTTTACCACGGAAAAAGATCTCCAGCAGACGACCCAACTGCTCGACCCGGCTAAAGCCTATGCCAAGGGCGTCGGTAACTCGATCCCGGATATCCCCGATCCGGTTGCTCGTCATACCACCGATGGCTTACTGAAACTGAAAGTGAAAACGAACTCCAGCTCCAGCGTGTTGGTAGGACCTTTATTTGGTTCTTCCGCTCCAGCTCCGGTTACGTAGGTAACACGGCGGCACCAGCTGTGGCTGCACCCGCTCCGGCACCGGTGAAGAAAAGCGAGCCGATGCTCAACGACACGGAAAGTTATTTTAATACCGCGATCAAAAACGCTGTCGCGAAAGGTGATGTTGATAAGGCGTTAAAACTGCTTGATGAAGCTGAACGCTGGGATCGACATCTGCCCGTTCCACCTTTATCAGCAGTGTAAAAGGCAAGGGGTAATTACGCCCCACAGTGCTGATTTTGCAACACTGGTGCGTCTCCTGGCGCACCTTTTTTATGCTTCCTTCCTGGGATATGAGCGATTTTTTATAGTAACTCACTTCTTCTTCACTAAGAATATCCATTATCTCAATGCCTTATCAGAGATTCTTTTCCTTTCGCCGGTAGTGTCTGGACATTCAGGCTACTTTTCCAGGTTATTTTATTTCTGTTATGCAGAGGTTTTATGATAAGTCATATCCTAAATTCTGGCGGCAATAACTCTTTGATGAAACATGATGTGGTGCAAGGAAATAATATAGTAGATCTTGATTTACTACGTAATTTCAATGGGGTGCCAGGTTTAAACAGAGATAACTTTATTTATATCAGCAATATTTTTTCAAATATAAAACAACGGAACGAAAAAATCATGCAATAAATATGTTTCGTGAAGTCTCAATCAGTAATGATACTATAAGTGTAAAATTCTACAGAAATGAAAAAAATTGAATGCGCTTGCAATTTTCTGATGGATAAAGATGCGCAGGGGTATATCGACCTGTCTGATTTGGATTTAACAAGTTGTCATTTTAAAGGTGACGTTATATCGAAGGTGTCTTTTTTATCATCAAATCTACAACATGTAACATTCGAATGTAAAGAAATTGGGGATTGCAATTTTACTACTGCAATAGTTGATAATGTCATATTTAGATGTCGACGTTTACACAATGTGATTTTTATCAAAGCGAGTGGTGAATGTGTCGATTTCAGCAAAAATATTCTTGATACAGTTGACTTCTCGCAGAGTCAACTTACTCAGAGTAATTTTCGCGAATATCAGATTAGAAATTCAAACTTCGATAATTGTTATCTTTACGCTTCGCACTTCACCAGAGCAGAGTTTCTGTCTGCCAAAGAAATATCATTTATTAAATCGAATATGACAGCTGTTATGTTTGATCATGTGCGAATATCGACAGGGAATTTTAAAGATTGCATTACAGAACAATTGGAATTAACTATTGATTATTCAGATATATTTGGGAATGAAGATCTCGATGGTTATATCAATAACATTATAAAAATGATTGATACATTGCCAGATAATGCAATGATATTGAAATCCGTTCTGGCAGTAAAACTGGTTATGCAATTAAAAATTCTTAATATTGTTAATAAAAACTTTATTGAGAATATGAAGAAAACATTTAGCCATTGTCCTTATATAAAAGATCCAATTATACGCAGTTATATCCATTCTGGTGAAGATAACAAGTTCGATGATTTTATGCGTCAACATCGATTCAGCAAGGTGGATTTCGATACCCAACAGATGATCCATTTTATTAACAGGTTTAATATGAATAAAGGGCTGATTGATAAAAATAACAATTTTTTTATCCAACTTATCGATCAGCCTTACGATCAACGGATGATATGATCAAAGCAAATGCCTGGTATCTTTATAAAGAGTGGATTCGTAGTGATGATGTTTCACCTATATTTATAGAAACTGAAGAAAAGTTAAGAACCTTTAACACTAATAAATTAACACGAAACGATAATATATTTATCCTGTTCTCCTCTGTCGATGATGGGCCTGTTATGGTGGTAAGCTCCCAGCGCTTACATGATATGTTGAATCCTACAAAAGATACCAATTGGAATTCCACGTATATCTACAAATCCAGACATGAGATGTTGCCTGTTAATCTTACTCAGGAAACACTTTTCAGCTCCAAATCTCATGGTAAATATGCGCTTTTCCCCATTTTTACTGCGAGTTGGCGAGCTCATCGTATAATGAATAAGGGTGTTTAAGTAAAGGAAAACATCACCGTTCCTGGCATCCTGGGCGGTGATGCCCCTATGGTTGCCCTCTCCAGCGCGGGCATCGGCAAAGCGTAAGGTTCAACAGCGTTTTACCACTTCATGCGATTGTTGCGTTTTTGTTGCGTATTAGATCACTTAATTTGCTTTACATCTCCCGTAAACACTTTTCTGCGATACAATGCCTTTACGTTATGTAACGGAGAGTTCGGCATGTCACACCCCGCGTTAACGCAACTGCGTGCGCTGCGCTATTTTAAAGAGATCCCTGCCCTGGAACCGCAACTGCTCGACTGGCTGTTGCTGGAGGATTCCATGACAAAACGTTTTTGAACAGCAGGGAAAAACGGTAAGCGTGACGATGATCCGCGAAGGGTTTGTCGAGCAGAATGAAATCCCCGAAGAACTGCCGCTGCTGCCGAAAGAGTCTCGTTACTGGTTACGTGAAATTTTGTTATGTGCCGATGGTGAACCGTGGCTTGCCGGTCGTACCGTCGTTCCTGTGTCAACGTTAAGCGGGCCGGAGCTGGCGTTACAAAAATTGGGTAAAACGCCGTTAGGACGCTATCTGTTCACATCATCGACATTAACCCGGGACTTATTGAGATAGGCCGTGATGCCGGACTGTGGGGGCGACGTTCCCGCCTGCGATTAAGCGGTAAACCGCTGTTGCTAACAGAACTGTTTTTACCGGCGTCACCGTTGTACTAAGAGGAAAAAAATATGGAGTGGAGTCTGACGCAGAATAAGCTGCTGGCGTTTCATCGCTTAATGCGTACGGATAAGCCAATTGGCGCGTTACTGCTGCTCTGGCCAACATTATGGGCGTTGTGGGTGGCGACACCGGGCGTTCCTCAGCTCTGGATCCTGGCGGTATTTGTCGCGGGTGTCTGGCTGATGCGCGCTGCTGGATGTGTGGTGAATGATTATGCTGACCGAAAGTTTGATGGTCATGTTAAGCGCACGGCGAACCGACCACTTCCCAGCGGCGCGGTAACAGAGAAAGAGGCGCGCGCGCTGTTTGTAGTGCTGGTACTGATTTCGTTTTTACTGGTACTGACGCTGAATACGATGACCATTCTGTTGTCGATTGCCGCTCTGGCGTTGGCGTGGGTGTACCCGTTTATGAAGCGGTATACCCATCTCCCGCAAGTGGTGCTGGGCGCGGCGTTTGGCTGGTCGATTCCAATGGCTTTTGCCGCTGTGAGTGAGTCGGTGCCATTGAGTTGCTGGTTAATGTTCCTCGCCAATATTCTCTGGGCGGTGGCTTACGACACGCAGTATGCATGGTTGACCGCGATGATGATGTGAAGATTGGCATTAAATCCACGGCAATCCTGTTCGGCCAATACGATAAATTGATTATTGGTATTTTGCAGATTGGCGTACTGGCACTGATGGCGATCATCGGTGAGTTAAATGGCTTAGGCTGGGGATATTACTGGTCAATTGTGGTGGCTGGCGCGCTGTTTGTTTATCAACAAAAACTGATTGCCAACCGCGAGCGTGAAGCCTGCTTTAAAGCATTTATGAATAATAACTATGTTGGTCTGGTACTGTTTTTAGGACTGGCAATGAGTTACTGGCATTTCTGATGATGTAAAAAGCCGATGATCATCCGGCTTTCTTCTGGGTTGCCTTATGCGCGGCGCTTCTCAGGCCTACACAACACATCGCAATTTATTGAATTTGCAGATTATGGAAGGCCGGATAAGCGTTTTCGCCGCATCCGGCAATTCTCTCTGATTACCCTTCGCCCTGCGTCGCACTCTCAATCGTCAAACGCACGTCTGATGTAATCAACTCCGCCAGCAACTGATAAACCTTCATCGTTTCTGCCGGTTCGGCGTCGCCGCTATCGCTGATATACCCTTCATCACGCAGCGTCAGCACCAGAGAACTGAACACCGCCTTGTCGAAGAACTCCGGCGCGTTGATGCCGTGCAGCACGGAGAGACGTTGCGCGACGGTGCGGCTCTCTTTCTCCAGCGTACCGCGGTTGATCGACGGGTTGGCACTCAACAACCAGAAGGTGATGGCATAACGTTGCAGCGTTTCGCGCGCGCTGCGGCCAGCAGCTGTAGGGTGCGAGAATGCGCCGGGTTGATATGCAACTCATCATCTTGCAGGGTAATCAGCCCTGACGTTGCATCTCATTTGCCAGCGCATCAATAACGTCCGGCAACTCGTCGCGATCCCAGCGCAGGAACAGCTCCGCTTTCAGCATTGGGTAAAGCACATTGACGTGCTCCATCAATACGTCGCGGGAGATGTGGCGATGCTGGGTGACAATTGCCGCCATCAGCGAAGGCAGCACCAACATATGCGCAATGTTGTTGCGATAGTAGGTCATCAGCACCGCTTGCTCGCGTGGCAGAATGATGATGTCGCCGATAGTGTCTTTCTCGACTTCAAACTTGTTCATTTGCAGCGCGTGATCGATAAGCTCGCTGGCGCTGGCTGAAGGAACGGTAGAGTCTGTGGAGTAAGGTACGTTGCGCATCAGATCCAGGTAGCAGTTGAGTTGCTCGGTTAACTGCTCGCGGGTGAGTGAGCGCTGACGTGATGCCAGAAGCGCAGTACAACACAGGTTCATGGCGTTGCCGCGCCTGCGTTGTTAATGCGTACCATCAGATCGGCAGCAATATTATTGACCGTCGGCGTAACCAGGCCGGACGCACCGCTTCGATGGGATCGATAGATTCACGCCAGTCTGGTACGTGCTGGTTAAGGTAGGTCATCAACGGCATTGGTTCACCGAAGTTGACGTAACCCTGACCGAGATTACGCAGCTTGCTTAAACCGCGCAGCATCTGCGGCAGGCTCTCTTTCTCTTTCGTCGCGCCGCGCAGTTCTTTGGCGTAAGTACCCACTTCCATGACGTGCTCATAACCGATATAGATCGGAATCAGCGTAATCGGACGCGTGCCGCCACGCAGCATCGCCTGAATGGTCATCGACAGCGTACCGGTTTTCGGATCCAGCAAACGCCCCGTGCGGGAACGACCGCCTTCCACGAAGTACTCGACGGAATAACCACGCTGAACAGTTCGCCGAGATACTCACGGAAAACGGTGGAATAAAGTTTATTGCCTTTAAAAGTACGGCGAATAAAGAACGCCCCCAGACGGCGGAAAATCGGCCCGGCCGGCCAGAAGTTCAGGTTGATCCCGGCGGCGATATGCGGCGGCACCAGCCCCTGGTGGTACAGCACGTAAGAAGTAGCAGGTAGTCCATGTGACTGCGGTGGCAAGGCACATACACCAGCTCATGACCGTCGTGGGCCAGCTGGCGAACGCGCTCGGCGTTATGGACGTTGATGCCTGATAAAGTCGGTTCCAGGTGAAGCCAGAATGCGGTCAGTCAGGCGGATCATCTCGTAAGAGAAATTCGCCGCAATCTCTTCCATCAGCGCAATCGCGTTCTGCTGCGCTTTTCATGGGAGATTTTTTTGCTGCGCGCTTCATCTTCTACCGCTTTGGCAATGGCGCGGGAGGCGAGCAGCTTATTAAACAGATCCTGACGAGCAGGCAGACGTGGGCCCACAGCAGCCAGACGTTGACGGGCAAAGTGCATACGCGCCACGCGCGCCAGTTTCTGTGCGATAGTTTTATCCGTGCCGTGTTCATCCGCCATACGGCGCAGCGAAACTGACGGCGAGAAACGCACAAAACTGTCGCGACCGAGCCACAGTACGGCGAAAAATTTCTGTACGCCGTTAAGCATACGCAGCGGCGGGTTTACTTCGCCTTTTTCACGCCCCGGCGCGCGACCAAACATCACCGATACTGGCACCATCTGCACATCCAGATTTGGGTTGCTACGGTGCAAATCGAGATAGTCGTGGAACAGCTTAATAGACTCTTCTTTCGGCGTGTAATAGGTGAATACACGCGGCCCGCCGTGAATGAACACATAGCGCGGCAGTAGCGTGCCGTCGATTTCCAGCGGCTCTAACGGGTCAGGCAAGTCATGAGCAGACACTGGGCGCGTAACGTCAGCAAATCTGCTTTCGAGTTGTACGGTAAAACGTACATAATTGGACGAGAAGTATCCAGCCCCAGTTCCGGGGCAGGATCTGCCGGAATAGACTTGCTTTTTACCAGGATGCTTAATGGTAAATTCAGTAATTTGTAGTAAATTCGTGGCCAGCCGGACATAAACGATGTAAAGCCTCTGGTTAATAATGCAAATGCGCGGCAAGGATAGCAGAAAGTCATGGGAAATTCTGTGGTATCCGCTCATGTTTCGCGCGGCGTTACGCAAACCCGAATCATCGGATTTAACGGTACACTGATATTGACGCTCATAATGTAAAAAGGTTCTTTCAATGGCCAATAATACCACTGGATTCACCCGAATTATCAAAGCTGCTGGCTATTCCTGGAAAGGTTTACGCGCTGCATGGATCAACGAAGCGGCATTCCGTCAGGAAGGCGTAGCGGTATTGTTGGCGGTGGTCATCGCCTGCTGGCTGGATGTGGACGCAATTACCCGCGTGCTGCTTATCAGCTCCGTGATGCTGGTGATGATTGTGGAAATTCTCAATAGCGCCATCGAAGCAGTGGTTGACCGAATTGGCTCTGAATACCATGAGCTTTCCGGACGCGCTAAAGATATGGGATCCGCCGCGGTGCTGATTGCCATTATCGTCGCCGTGATTACCTGGTGCATTCTGTTATGGTCGCATTTTGGATAACCCTTCCAGATTTCGATAAATCTCTGGTTTATTGTGCAGTTTATGGTTCCAAAATCGCCTTTTGCTGTATATACTCACAGCATAACTGTATATACACCCAGGGGGCGGAATGAAAGCGTTAACGGCCAGGCAACAAGAGGTGTTTGATCTCATCCGTGATCACATCAGCCAGACAGGTATGCCGCCGACGCGTGCGGAAATCGCGCAGCGTTGGGGTTCCGTTCCCCAAACGCGGCTGAAGAACATCTGAAGGCGCTGGCACGCAAAGGCGTTATTGAAATTGTTTCCGGCGCATCACGCGGGATTCGTCTGTTGCAGGAAGAGGAAGAAGGGTTGCCGCTGGTAGGTCGTGTGGCTGCCGGTGAACCGCTTCTGGCGCAACAGCATATTGAAGGTCATTATCAGGTCGATCCTTCCTTGTTCAAGCCGAATGCTGATTTCCTGCTGCGCGTCAGCGGGATGTCGATGAAAGATATCGGCATTATGGATGGTGACTTGCTGGCAGTGCATAAAACTCAGGATGTACGTAACGGTCAGGTCGTTGTCGCACGTATTGATGACGAAGTTACCGTTAAGCGCCTGAAAAAACAGGGCAATAAAGTCGAACTGTTGCCAGAAAATAGCGAGTTTAAACCAATTGTCGTTGACCTTCGTCAGCAGAGCTTCACCATTGAAGGGCTGGCGGTTGGGGTTATTCGCAACGGCGACTGGCTGTAACATATCTCTGAGACCGCGATGCCGCCAGGCGTCGCGGTTTGTTTTTCATCTCTCTTCATCAGGCTTGTCTGCATGGCATTCCTCACTTCATCTGATAAAGCACTTTGGCATCTCGCCTTACCCATGATTTTCTCCAATATCACCGTTCCGTTGCTGGGACTGGTCGATACGGCGGTAATTGGTCATCTTGATA
>ENA-OQER01000653-OQER01000653.1-human-gut-metagenome-genome-assembly--contig:-NODE-653-length-18419-cov-2.104035_pt1 | contig 18419 bp, 23 predicted proteins | sample MGYA00242797_ERZ504639 | MGnify/ENA primary metagenome ERZ504639 (study PRJEB26092, sample SAMD00036306) | human gut metagenome | host: Homo sapiens | study: EMG produced TPA metagenomics assembly of...
GTTCTTTAGTGTAGACCCGAGCTACCCCAGAACCGTGGACCGTCTCAAGTCTGACATCATGTCAATCACGCGGCGCAATCGTACGTACGAATCGCATGGCTTCGGCAGGTGTGAGCGACGGCACGTAGGCTTGTGCCACGGCAAGCGATATTTGCGGTAGTTTGGCTGCGTCGGGATAGCAGATATACACTTTCTCTTCATCGGGATGGAATTTCAGTTTGAAACGGAATAGTGAATGGAATCCGTATGCCGGTTCCATAATGTCGGCGACCATTTGCAAGACGTGACGCAACACTTCGCTTTCTTCATTTTCGGTTTCGTTGGATCCCATGCCTGCCAGCGGTGCCGCAGACAGCTCATGAATTCCACGCTGTCATCGTCACGCAATCGTTCCGCCATGCGTGCGATCAGGAATTCCATGATGCCGTTGACGCTGTCGGTGCGATGACGCATGAAATCAAGCGTCCAGCCGATGACCTTGCCGTCACGATAGGTGGGAAGCCAGCTGGTTACACCGAGGACTTTGCCATTGCCATCAACCGCATACAGCAAGCGTACTCGCGGGTCGATCAGCTCGTCGACGCCACCCAAGGTGAATCCCATTTCCGGTAGGGCTTTCTCACCGGCCATTGTGTGGAAATCTCACGAATCTGCGTTTGTACGGAAAATGGCGCTTCTTTGAATGTGGTGAGCACGTCGGTGATGCCGTCTCGTTTGGCTTTGTTGATGGCGGTGCGCACGTCCTGCCATTTCTTGCCTCGGGTCTGCCATTCGTTGGGATTGACGACCATTTCCGTACCGACGTCAAGCGAATCCCATCCGGCTTTGGTGAGTTCGGCTCGCTGCGATTCGTGCACACTGTAGAACACGGGCGTCCAAGAATGCCGTGCGCAGAATGTTGCGAAATCAGTGAGATCATCCACATATTCGCTGGGATCTCCGAATGGTCCGGTCACGGTCAATGCGATGCCGTACGACACTCGATAGGCGATCGCGGAACGTCCGGTTGCGGAAAACCAATAGTCATTGCCTTCCCAAGTAGTCATGAACGACATGGATTCGCCGCCAAGAGGAATGATTTCATCAACGCGATGACGTGAAGCATCATTCACCATGGAACGATCTCGCAGACAATCCCAGGCGCAAAGCAATGCAATAATCCAAAACACCGGACCGACGCACTGATATACCAGCAAGGAAATTCGGCCGACGGGCACAAACTCAGGTTCGATACCACTCAACAGACCAATTGGTAGCAATCGCTGCACATAATCGGCAAGCAATGCGATCAATTGCGGACTTCATTGAAATCGTCGGGAGAGGCAAGCCCATATCCGGCATACATCAATCCCAGTATCAGAAAAGCCGACAATGTACCGGCCACGGCACGTAACGTAATCTCGCTTCTTGTGCGAATCGTAAAGCATTGACGGAACGCGATGACGATAACAATGAAAACCAACGGCAATGCCATGGTGGAGAACATCGCACGGAACGCACCGTGACGAGTCAACGCAAATAACGCATCAGTCGGCGAATCGCCCACATATTGCAGCGGAAGCACCGCATAGAACAGCATCGCAAGCACCACTGTACACGCATTGAACAGCACGCTCAACGCTGCGGCAATACGGCGTCCGCGATACAGGCCCCATGCGATCAGCAGCAGCATCAGTGTCGGCATCAATGACACCAGCCAGTTTCCGGGCATGGTGAATCGCATCATGCGATATTGCGCGAAACAGTTGGCATGTGAGGAACCGTTGAGGCAATCCAACACCTGTTCCGTATCGAATTCCGTGGAGCCCGTCAACAGGCCGAACATGGACAGCAAACCGAATGACTGCCTTGAGGAAACAGCCACCAGCGAACCGACCGCCTGTACGCCGGCAGCCATACCAATCAGCCTGCGCATCTCGTACAAGGCACCATGCCTATACACATCACCTTGACTCTCGGACGCCATCAAATAACCAAGCACATGACCGATCAGCGCGGCAGCCAGCAAACAATAATCGCCGGCTTCGCCACGGTACAGGAACAGGATCAGCACCACGCTATAGCCGATCACACGAATACGCCGACGCCACAGCATGGCGGTGAACGCGCTGGCACACATCAGCGTGCCCACCACTACAACCAGCGGCCCCAAAATCGCACCATCATGCGAAATCGCATGCCATTGCGGACTTTTGCCTGCGAACAGCGAACATACCCCCATGCCGAGCGCTATGCCGCCAAGCGTGGTGATCAGCGACACCCATGCCGTCTTCGCCTTTCCAATCACCGTTTCGCATAAGCCGAATGCGATGAGTATCAGTGGAATGTCGATCAGCAGACGCCCCAACTGAGGCACCGACAGCAGTGAAATCGGCGCGGTATACCAACGTCCATGCGCGAGCGCGTCAAAACTCACGCGCGACAATTGCGGCGGAAATTGCGTATGTCTGATGCCGCATACGATCTGCATGCCGACATTGAACAGCGTGATGAACAGCACAAACCCCAAGGTCATGCGATGCTCACGAATCCAGGCGGCAAGATCGGCCATAAGCGCACGAAAGCCAAATAATGGTTTCACTGTTGATTCCTGCGATTGCGTCATAATACAGTACTTCCGTTCGATGATTCAGATTGAAATGCGTTTGAGATTCGGATAGTCGACCAATTTCGGCTTGGCATCGCTCAGTCCCGTGTTGTAGCCGAATACGGCAAGTCCGTACACAGCGTGTCTTGCACGGCATGCCAGTCATGCGCATTGCCAAGCGATTCGACTGCCGTAACATGCATGCCCGCCTGTTGAGCAACCGGTACGATGCGTTCGACATTGCGCACGGACTCGCGGTCACGCTCCCCCGCGCCGATAACAAGCGTCTGGGTTGAAGGCGCATGGTTGCGAATGGCGTTGACGGGAATCTGGTTTTCATACGCGGCACGATCACCTTGGAAGAATCGGCTGATCATACTGCTTTCACTGCCAATGGTCGGTTTGAGTTCGCTATCGGTGGGAATGATGGTACCGAACAGATTCGGATGGTTCGCACCGATCTGCAGCGAACATGTGGCCCCCTGTGAAAAACCTGCGATTGCCCAATCCTGCGCTTGCTGTGCCGCCGGAAGATTGGCTTTCACCCAGTTGACCACGTCTTTCGTCAAGTAGGTCAACGCATTGCCGTACACCGGCGAATCCACGCATAGGGTGTTATGTGAATCGTCTCCCAACTGGTCGGCCGCAATAACAATGGGTGCGAGTCCGCCATGATGCTGCGCGTAATCGTCCATCATGGTTTGAATGCCGCCCGCGGCAAACACGCGTCCCGGAGAGCCCGGCTGGCCGCTCATCATCAGTATGACCGGCAACGCCGGCTTGTGTTTGGCTGTGACAAGCGCTGCAGGCGGCAGATATACCAGCGCCTTTCGCGCTTCGAAATGCGATGTCGTGGCTGGAATATTTACTTTACTGACTTCGCCATGTGCGGGAATATTGCTGACGCTACCGTCTGCTTTTTCCTGCTTCCATTGCGTGACGCTAATCAAATCGCTGCGTTTCGCCATTCCTGTCAGGTCGGCTTCACGATAGGTGTCTTGGCCGAACAGTGATCCGATGGTGGCATATTCTCCATACGCCTGATCGATGCCGGTGGCGGCGGAAAGCACCGCGAATACCGTCAATACAACGGCGACGGCACGCAACACTCCCCTATGCTGCACCGCATAGCAAATCGCGAATCCAATGATCGCGCAACCGCAACCGGCCCATGCGACCACATGCGGCCCCAGCTCAACACCGAACACAACAAACACGTCCGACAGCAGCCATGCAATCACCAATCCGGCAATGCTGCAATAATCGCAATCACTACCGGACACACGACTACGGCAAACGTGCGTTTGCCACCGTCACGACTTCCGGCAACCGTCTCCCATATTGCAGCACCCAGCAGTATCGCCGCCAGCACTGCGGTTACTGAAAACAACGTTGCCGGAAACCAGCCATCCACCAAGCTTATGTTCATCAACCATGCACGCATGCTCACTTCTTGCTTTCATATTCTTCGTTTCCAATGTGCCAGTTGTAGTCCATGAAACGTTGGCACGACCTCATCCTTGAGGCTGATTTTCCTTGGAGTATCGACGAAAAATACTGTGAGCAAGCTGAATGATGATGCTCTTAGGCAGCGTTCTTGCCTTTGCCGATCATGCCTTGAACGCACGTTCCAATACCCGCCATACGCATGGAACGGACCCCACGTCGGGATCGCCTTCGACCAACAGCGCATTGGGAATGCATCAGTCGTGCCGGATCGGTTTGATACTCTGACTGCGGCACGGTTTCCTCCGATCGCGCTTCCTTGCGCATGTTCCTGTACATGTTCCTTGTACAGCAGACGCAATATTCCCATGCAATGTGATTCCAGCTAAGAAGACACTAAGAAACGCGTCCAATGCATCCGACCGGCAGCCAAGCGGTATGGTGTTGCATTATGCAGTATGTTTTTTCGGCGTCGAATGTTTCCTGTGTCGTGCCGGTCGACGGTGAGCAACGCACGATTTTCAGCGGATTATCCGTTGATGTGAAGCATGGTGAGATTGTGGATTTGGTCGGCCCTTCCGGATCGGGCAAGAGTAGTCTGCTTACCGCTTTTGCACGATTGAATCCGAATGCGAACGGCAATTTTCAGCTTGACGGGCGCTCTGCCAGCGAATTCACACCGCAGCAGTGGCGTAGTCAGGTGGCGTATTTGCCGCAGAAGCCGGTATTGATCGGTTCGAGTGTGGCCGAGGCGATTCGTTTACCGTTCACATTGGCTATCCGTGCGGGCGAAGGCAAGCAAGGATTCGGCAGGAAATGGTCGGCCGGTAAGTCTCTCAAACCCACAGATCTACTGCCGGATGCTCGCATTCGAGCCACGCTTGACGCCATTGGCTGCGCGGATATTGATTTGGGGCGTGCTCCGCATGACTTGTCTGGAGCCAGGCCGCCCGTGTGAGTTTGGCGCGCACCTTGCTTACTTCGCCGAAAGTGCTGCTTGCCGATGAGGTTGATGCCGGTTTGGATGATGAGAACGCCGATAAGGTGGCATCCATCATGGCTCAGGCCGCAGAGCGGGGCATGGCGGTGATTCGTATTCGCCATCGCCCGCCGGATGGGCGTGCCACACGCATTCTCACACTGGCCAATGGCGTATTGCAGAGTGCGAATGCTCCGCACACCGCAGCAACCAATGATTCCAATGATTTCGCGGCACAGTCCGATTCGGTGCAAGGAGTGCAGGCATGAGCGGCAATTATTATTCCATTGATATTTGGGGTCTGCTTATCGCATTGGTTATGGTCGCCGTGGCCGCAGGCATTTCCGAAGCGATGCGCATGGGCATTGGCAAGACACTGCTATGGTCGGCGTGCCGTGCGTTGCTGCAATTGTGCGCCATGGGTTTCATTATGGAGTTCGTCATCAAGTCGAACAATCCATGGCTGGTGCTGTTGCTGGTGATGTTCATGCTGATCGCGGCCGTGCAAATCACCCTGTCTCGTGCCAAAGGTGTGCCGAAAGGCTTGGCCGGTCCCGTGTTTTTGAGCTTGGTCATCACCATGCTCATTATGATTTCGTTGGTCACCGAATTGATCATTCGCCCGCAACCATGGTATGCGCCGCAATTGGTGGTACCGTTGACCGGCATGCTGCTCGGCAATACCGTGTCCGCTTTGGCGGTTGGGTTGAGCCGGTTCTCGAAAGCATGAAGGAACGCCGTGACGAAGTGGATACGCTGCTGGCGTTGGGCGCGACCGCTTGGGAGGCCGCACGCCCGTCCATCGTCTCGTCGATTCGTTTGGGTTTGCTGCCGACTACCGCCTCGCTGGCTTCCAGCGGCATTGTGACGGTGCCTGGCATGATGGCCGGTCAGATCATCGCCGGCGGCAATCCTATCGACGCGGCGAAATACCAGTTCCTGATTCTTGCGGCCATCGCCGCGTTAACGCTTCTGGCCGACAGTCTCATTATGGTGATGGCATACCGTAAGTGCTTCACTGCAGACGATCAATACAATCCGATCGCAGGCTGAACAACTTTTCATATAGCCAAGCAATTAATAGACAATCAGATTTAACAGAAAACGGCGTTCGCCACGTGTTCATATACCATGGCGGACACCGTTTTCTATTGTTTACCAGCTACGCGAGCTTTGATTTTGCTTTTCAGCGATCAACGCGTGCGGAATGGCGCTTTCCTGATGTTCGCATGGCGATGGCGTGACTGCCCTGCATGCTTGTCGTGACGTTCGCCACGGCCGCCACGCTTGACTTCCGTATGACGGTCATAGCGTTTCGCATCCGAGGAACGTTCGTCATGCTTCTTGCCTTTGGACCGACGATTATCGTCATACTGACGTTCGGCACGGGCTTCAGACTTGCGCTGCTTCTTGCTTGGCGCACCTGCTTTTTCGCAAGCTGTCCGGACTTCTTCTTTCCCAGCTTCCTGCGATTGTCGGTATTGCCGTAATCGCTGTCGTTCCTACGCTTGTTCGTCGTTTCGCGTTGTTCGTTGTCGCTGCGCTGCTGCTCATGCAGGCGCGCATACTTTTCACGACGCTTGCTGTTGCGCTTTTCCTCGTGCTGTTCGCGGCGTTCCTCCTGAATTTCAGGATGTTCCCAACGATGTTCACGCGCTTCGAATTCACGATTGTCACGACCTTCGAACTTGGCGGCACGGCGTTCCGCACGGTTCTTCTTCGGCTCGAACTTCTTCGCGCTGTCGTTACGCTCCTCACGCTGATCGCGATCGCGACGATCCTTACGTTCGGACTTAAACGGCTTGCCGCCCTTGTCTTTGCCGCGATCCTTGTTACGCCCGCCGGAACGGTTCGACCTGCCGGAACGTTCGCCGTCGACACTCCCCTTGCTGTTCTTCCTACGGCGCGGATTTCCTGCCGGCTGCGACTGATCAAGCGTCCAGCCGAACACCGGCTCGGCCACTTCACCTACGAGTTCCAACACTTCCGGCGAATCAGGAGTCACGTCGATCGGCTCGACCGTCAGTCCGGCCTCACGCATCATGCGACGGGTCCTGCGGCGCTGGTTCGGCAGAATGATGGTCACCACGTCACCGGAATGGCCGGCTCGCGCGGTTCGTCCGGAACGATGCAGGAAGGATTTCGGATCTTCCGGCGGTTCGACCTGCACCACGAGTTCCACACCGGAAACGTCGATGCCTCGCGCGCCACATCGGTGGCCACCATAACGTTCACATCGCCGGAGTTGAAGGCGGCCAGATTGCGGTCACGCTGGTTCTGGCTCAGATTGCCGTGCAATTCGGCCGCAGGAATGCCGTTCTGCGTTAAATCCTTGGCAAGCTTCTGCGTCTGGAATTTGGTACGGGTGAACAGAATGCGACGGCCCTTGCCGGAAGCGAGGGTGCGCACCAGCTCGTGACGGTTGCCTGCGTGGTTTTGAACACATGGTGGGTCATCTCGTCAACGGTCGCCGTCGCGGAATCGACGCTGTGCACCTTCGGATCGGACAGGAAGGTGTCCACCACTTCGTCCACGCCATGATCGAGCGTGGCGGAGAACAGCATGATCTGCGCGTCGAACGAAATCTGGCCAAGCAGACGCTTGACTGGCGGAAGGAAGCCCATATCGGCCATCTCGTCAGCCTCGTCAATAACCGCAACCTCAACCTTGTCCAAGGTGAGCGCGCCCTGTTCGATCAAATCCTCAAGACGACCCGGGCAGGCCACCACAATATCGGCGCCGGCCTGAAGGTCACGAATCTGACGCGCATAACGCACACCGCCGTATACGGTGGTGGTGTTGATGCCGTAGATCTGGGCGAGCGGCATGAGCACATCGTTGATCTGGTTGGCGAGCTCACGGGTCGGAGCAAGCACCAGACCACGTGGATGCGGCACGAAATCGTCGGCACGACGTTCCTCGGCATGGGCCTGCTTCACACGATTGACCTCGTGGCGGAACTGGCTCATGTTCTCATACTCGCCGGCATCCACTTCGCCCAGGCGAGCGACCAGCGGAATCGAAAATGCCAGCGTCTTGCCGGAGCCGGTACGACCGCGGCCAAGAATGTCTCGCCCAGCCAACGAATCGGGAAGCGTGTCGGCTGAATCGGGAAAGCGGTTTTCTTGTCATCGGCCGCAAGCACGCGGACCAGCGGACCAGGAACGCCGAGTTCGGCGAACGTCAGCGGGCGTTCCTCTTCCTCGCCCATCGCTTCGGAAGCGGCTGCGAGGGTATCTTCATCAAAAACGGTATCGGGCACAATGGCCTTTCATGTCAAATATTACGCACGTTGCGCAAACTTGATAACTGTAGCCTATGCCCAATACTTTTGCTTATGTTCCTTCAATCCTTCATATCCGTTATATTCACGCCGGATTGCGGTTGATTTCGATATCGGTGACGGTCAGATTCGCTTTGTTGACCAGATTGAACAGGATCACTTCGGCCAGCTGATCCGCACGCATGAAGGTATGCTGCTTTTCTTCAGACACATAATCATGGCTGTCACGGTAGAACGGGGTGTCGATGCCACCTGGATAGACACCCACGATTTTCACGCTGGTCCCCTTGTATGCGGCCTGCAAACTCTTGGTGTAGCCCTTCTCGCCCCACTTGGTGGCGCAGTACACGGATTCGTTGGGGTTGCCTCGCGTTGCCGCAGTAGACATGACGTTGGCGATTTTGAGATCCTGCTCACCGTCCGCTTTCAGTGTTTCCACGCTCCACAGCACCATGCCTTTCAGGCCCTTCAGACACTTGTCCACATCGGCCGCCTCGTATGCGGTCGGGACTTTGAACGAAGGCTGACCGGCATTGTTGATCAGCAAATCGATATGACCGATTTTCGAGATTGCGGCAACAGAGTTCTTCACGAACGATTCATCGGAAATATCGCCCACAAAAGCTCTGTATTCGTCGGCAGCAAAAGTCTTCGACAACTCCGCCTGGCGTGCGCCATTGAAATCAATACCAGCAACGAACCATCCTTTGGCGATCAGCTGTCGAGCCAGCTCGTATCCCAATCCAAGCGCGGAACCGGTGACGATAGCGATTTTCTTTCCGGCTGTGGTACTCATATGACGAACTCCTCACTCAAAAATGAACACAACCCCTCTTGCACCATCATAACCGTTCAACCCCACATGAAGTCAAACGATTGACGTAACACATTCAACACCGTTTTCAGCAAGCCCACATATTTCGTATCCCCATGAGCCATAGACCCGTACAACCAAATTTCAGAGATGCCCTATCGATGAAGACTCCGACGTATGCTTTCATCTTGAAACTTCTCAATAATCGTCATATCCTCATCGCATCTCTAATGCCTTGCACACGCGAAAGCTACACAGGCGTACGCAAAAGGCCCTTCCGGAACAGGGAACGTTTGGGAAGGGCCTTCAGAGCGATGCAAACGATTATTGCATCACAGGATGTCGGGGTCGTTCTTGTCGATCGTGCCGGTGGCCTTGCCGACGGCCTTCAGACCGTGGTAGCGAGAGAATCACGATGGTGCCGATGGCGATGCCGTTGAAGGAAATGCCATTGAACGCGAACGCGAACTGGCCGATGGCGATGATCATGGTGATTGCGGCAACCATGATGTTCAGCGGCTTGTCGAAGTTGACCTTGTTCTCAACCCAAATACGAATACCGACCATGCCGATCATGCCGTACAGCAGGGTGGTCACGCCACCGAGCACGCCAGCCGGAATGGTGTTGATGATGGCACCGAACTTCGGGCACAGGCTCAGAATCAGCGCGAACGCGGCGGCGCACCAGTATGCGGCGGTCGAGTAGACCTTGGTGGCAGCCATCACGCCGATGTTCTCACCGTACGTGGTGGTGCCGGAACCGCCGCCGAAGCCGGCGATGGTGGTGCCGAGACCGTCTGCGAACAGCGCGGTGCCGATCTGGTCATCATAGTCGCGGCCGGTCATCTGGGAGACGGACTTGACGTGGCCGACGTTTTCGGCGACGAGCACGAGCACGACTGATGAACATCGGCAGGATGGTGAAGTCGACCTGCGGCAGACGGAATTCCGGCAGGCCGATCCATGCGGCCTTGCCGATGGCGGAGAAGTCGACCTGGCCACGGAAGCAGGCGTACGCATAGCCGATGATCACGCCGATGAGGATGTTGAGTCGGCCGAGCAGACCCTTGAACAACACGGCGACGAGCAGCACGGCCACGAGGGTGACGATGGCGGTGTCGGGAGCGACCTTGAAGTTGTTCCACACGCTCGGAGCCAGGTTGAAGCCGATGATGGCCACAATGGCACCGTTGACCACCGGCGGCATGATGATGTCGATCCACTTGCGCCGCGTAATGGACGAGCACGCCGATCAGGGCCAGCAGGATGCCGGTGACCATGATGCCGAGGACGCGACAGCGAGGCCCTTGTGGGCGCTGGCCACGGCGGCGATCGGCGCGATGAAGCCGAAGGACGAACAAGTAGCTCGGCAGCACGTTCTTGTTGATCAGCAGGAACAGCGCGGTCGACATGGCCGTGAAGAACAAGGTGGTGGACGGGTCGAAACCGGTCAGAATCGGCACCAGGAACGTGGCGCCGAACATGGCGATGACATGCTGTGCGCCGATTTCGGCGGTGCGCGGCCAAGTCAGGCGCTCGTCAGGCTCAACGACTTCGCCCGGCTTCAGCGTCTTGCCGTCACCGTGGACCTGCCACGTGAACAGATTGGACATGCGATTGTCTCCTTAACTCTCTTGCGCGGCAAGCAAAAACGCGCCGCGTGTCACAGCCATTGTAGTGGGGCGTGGACACGGGCGCGTTGCGCACGCAAGATGGGGGGGCATCAATCGTCGATATCAGCCAATCTGATCATGCAATCAACAGACCAACACACATCACAGGTGACGGTCAACCGCATGAACAACGTCCACCAAATCGCCATTCGACAGCACTGGACGTTTGAATTCGCGCCAATCGTCCACTTTCACCACCCAACGATTTTCCGCCTCATCGAATACCGGCCGCGCGGTCTGCTCCCAACGGAACCGCTTATACGTACGCCCGGTCGCCGGATCACGGCGCGAATAATGGAAGCACGTACAATTAGTGATCTTCCATTCGTCGGACGCCGCACGGCGCATAAACTCCTCGTCAGACAGGTCCTCCAAAGTGAGCATAAGCGCCAGCATGAGGTCGCCGTGACTGACCATCACCACGGATTCCGCGTCCGACTTGCGGTTCAGGGATGTGAGCAGATTATGCACGCGGTTTTCGGCCACATCGGCGATCGATTCGCCCGCCGGCGGACGCCAATACAGCGGATCAGTGTTCTTGAACATCCAGTTACGCGCGTAATTGGTTTTGAAATCGTCTTTCGTGATGGTATTGATCTCACCCCAGGAGCGTTCGCGCAGCACGCGTGTCTCCTCCATTTCGCCTTAGGCAGGGCCATCGTGGCAGCCGTCTCACGTGTGCGCACGTACGGCGAGACGAGGTAGCGGTCGAACAACGGCTGCTGTGAGACCAGCCAGCGGCCGATGCAGTCCGCCTGCTTGCGGCCGGTGGCCGTAAGCCTCCACGAACGGTCGGGCACGGTGACGTTATCCTGCGTATACAGCGAGTTGTCACCCTGTTCACCGGCACTGATAATCACGTTCGCTTCGGATTCGCCATGTCGAATCACATACAAATCAAGGGGCATTCCCATATTCGTTTATTCCTTTACTTTCATCCACACATCCTGCGCGCGTTTCCGTTCTGCCGTTCATTCGGCCGGCGCGCATCATCATTGAATGCTTTCACCGTAGCCGATTCGAACGTATGCCACACGCGAAACCACATCGATTTCACGATTGGCACAACCGAAGTTCGAGATGTCGTTACGTCTGGTTCACCGCATCGCCCGCGACACGCCGGGGGCGCTACTACTCCGGCCAGATGCCGTTCTGTGAGTACTTGGCGCGGTACTCCCCCGGTGTCATGCCGCTATGTTTCTTGAAGACTTTCGTGAAATGGCTTTGCGACCGGTATGCAAGGATCTGCGCAATCTCATTGAAGCTGTATTCCGAATATTTCAGCATGTTTTCGGCGGCTTCCATACGTTTGTCGGTAATGTATTGCGACAATGACGTTCCCGTTTCGCGTGCGAACAGTTCCGACAGATACGTGGGATTCAAATGCACGTGCTGTGCCAGAATCGCGACAGTGATTTTCTCATGCAGATGGTAGTGGATGTAGTCCATGCATTCGTTGACGGCTTTGGAATGGGTGTCGGTTTTCTGCATGTCGCCATGGCCCAGGTGAAGAAGGTCATCATGTCGGTATGCAGTCGGCGCACGTCTCCGGGGTCTTGCAATTGTCAAGATCCTGAATGTACAGGTCGGAAGCGTTGTAGCGTCTTCCTCATCCATGCCACCTTCGATGGCGAAGCGTGTGGCCAAGGTGATGGTGGTGACGAAACGGTATTTCGCATTTTTCAGAGGATCGTCTGACAGATGCCCGTACAGTCCGGAATCCCACAGTTTCGCACTTTCAGAAATGGCATTGATGTCGCCGGAGCGCATCATGTCATACTGCTTCATTTCCTCAACGTAGCGATGGTGGCGTACCCGATCCTCACGTGAAAGAAAGTCCAGATACCCCAGCTTCGCCTCATCGACATCGCCATGCTCCCCTGCCGTTTTGTAACTACCTTCTTTCAAGGATATCTCCATTGCTCACAAAACTGATCTGTTTTGCTTAGAAAGTAGGTGCTCCAGCCGAGTTTGACGGCTAGGATGATGCCGGTGAGCACGGCGACGGCACGCATGATGTTTTCGGGAATATGCCGGGTTACGGGAGGTGCGATGGCACTGCCGATGATACATCCGATGCACATTATGATGGCGAACGGCCAATACACGGATCCACGAATGATGAACATGATCGCAGCGGAAATATTCGCGCCGAAACCGACCACCGTTTTCAACGCATTAATCTGATGGAACGGACCGATCTTACCCAAGTCGAGAATCGCCAAGGCAAGCGTGCCTGCTGCGGCACCGAAATATCCGGAATAAATGCCGACAAAACTTACGCCAAGCCACAACCACCATGGGTCATGCAGTTTGCCATCATCGGTTTTGTTGGCGATCTGTGCAGCCCTTTCGCCTTGCTGCGATTGAGGAAGCGCTTGCGCGACGGCATCTCGCGCAGCAGCTTTTTTCCGAGGATTGATAGCGATGATTAACGCACTGAACAGGATCAGCGGTGGCACCGCGCATTCGAACACTTCTGCCGGCAGTTCCAGCAGCAACAGCCCGCCGATGATGCCACCGACCAATCCGATGCAGGCGTAGACGGCCACGCGCACGCCTTGGCCTCTAAGCTCCCTGCGGCGGAAAGCAGTCCGCCGATGCCCGTACCGCACACGCCCACCGTGTTCGTGGTGTTGGACAGCACAGGCGGAATGCCGAACGCCAGCAACGCCGGATAGGATATCAGCAGGATGCGCCGACCGCGTATCCAACGAATCCCGCCCCGATGCCGGCTGCGAGCACCAGCAGCAATGTGGTGATGGACACTCCCGCGATCATGACCGTTTCCCCCGATTTCCCGACTGATATGACAACGGGAGCCAAGCGTAATGGCTTGCTCCCGAAAATATCGGTTTTGTTCAGAACGTGGCTGACTGCCGCGTTTGAACTATCGTTGTTCAGTGATTGCGCTTGGCAATCAGCGACTCGGTCCAGTAGGCGGCGAGCGGGATCAGCGCCCACTGCAAGGCGAGTCCCGGCAGACCGGTGGCCAGGTCGCTCGTCCATGTTGCGGCGACCGCCTTGCTTGAGCCGAATGCGAACACAGCGATCGCAGTGGCCGCGGTCAGCACCACACGGCCGGCCAGCTGGGCGATGACCACCTTCGCAAGACTCGGCAGCTTGACTTCGCGCAGCAAACCAGCCACAAGACCATACGCGCACAATTCCACCATCATCAGCGGCAGCATCGCCAGCATCGGCATGCCGGACAGCAGGAAGCTGGCGAGCGGCGCGGCGGCTCCGGCGATGGCGCCGACGGCAGGACCGGCAATCAGCCGACAAAGATGATCGGCAGATGCATCGGCAGAAATGCTACGCCAAGCATGGTGCCCTGCCCGGAAACGGCACCGATAACATGGAACAGCTGCGGCAATGCGACCGCGGCCACAATGGCCAACACGGTGGCCGCGGCTTTGGTGCTCAGGCTCAGCTTCGGCAGGTCGGTACGATGCAAAGCGCGCACGGACATAGTTGCAGAATCAGACATATTCATTCTCCTTTTGTTTTCTTCTCTTCAATGGTCGTCATACGTTATCCGGCAATGCAGTGTCGACGATCATGTCGCAGCCGATTCGGTTCCGGTCTCTTCGAAATAACGGTTTTCCAACGGAATCCACTCGTCGACGAAACGTCGCAGCATGCTCGGATTACGTTGCTCGAGCCGACGCAGTTGCCCAGCAGGCGTAATCGCAAGACAGATCATGCAATCGTAGTACCCGCGCAGATCGGGATGCATGCTGTAGCTGCCTTCCACGATGGTCAACCGAGCCGGTTCGACGGTACGAGAGACCGCGAAATCGCCCGAATGACAATCCCATGGACGGTATTGCACGGTTTTTCCGGCGAAAAGCGGAGCCAATACTTCCGTTTCGAACCGTTCGCGGTCCACGTTCCCGCCGGGTTGCGCGAATCGTTCCGGCGTGCGCTGCTCGGGACGTAGAAAAAAATCGTCCATATGCAGCACGTTGCCGCCGAAACGCTTGTTGACGGTTGCGGCGAGCATGGTTTTGCCGGATGCGCATGGCCCGTCTATCGCAACGAGCACATGGTCGCGTTCGGCAAGCAGCGCTTCAATATGGGCGATTACGACACCGCCTGTTCCCGCCGGTTTCGTGGTCATTACGGACACTGTCAGTCGAGCACGGTCAGACGGTACGAGCGTGAGCCGATGCCGAGTTCTTCGGCGTATTCGAGCGTGTGTTCGCCGTGGCGGGAAGCGATGCGTTCGGTGACGGAAGCTCCGTCGGGGGCAACGTGGATAAGGTCCACGCATGCCTGATCGAGCGCCACCGGGTCAAGCGATGACAACACGCCGATATCGTGCATGTCCGGTTCGGATGGGGCGGGGAAGCAGTCGCAGTCCACGGACAGGCGGTTCATGACGTTCAGATACATCATGTTGCCATGCATGTGGCTGATCACTGCTTCGTCGGCTTCAGCCATCGATCGAGGAAGTCATCTTGTCGCTTCCACCAGTGGTCGGTGGCCACGCCCGCGGAATGGATCCAGCGTTTGCCGTTCGACGATGCGATGCCGATGGACACGTTTTTGAGCGCGCCACCGAAGCCGCCCATCGGATGCCCCTTGAAATGCGAGAGCACGAAAATAGAATCATAGTCGTCGATATGCTTGCCGACGATGTCATAGGCGATATGACGGTGCTTGGCTACCGGAATTTCGATTTCACCGCCCATGTCCATGATTTGGATCGGTGCGATATCCGCGTATCCACGTTCCTTGAACACGGCAAGGCTTTTCTCAGGCGTTTCGCGATTGCCATCGTATGCGGTCGCACATTCGACGAGCGTGCCGCCGATCTCCTGCACGAGATCCTTGACGAGCGCCGGATTGAGGTTATTGGATTTCTCCGATTCGCCGGAATGGATTTTAATGGCCACGTTGCTTGAGGCTTGCGTCCGAGCGCATGATAGGCTCCGATCAGGCTTTCCGGCGTGATCACAGATGTGAAGAACACTTCGGGCGCGGAGGCATCATCAGTGCGATGATCCAATTCGTCCAGCTTCCTTGCTTCGAAATCAGCCATGAATTCTCCTTATTCTGTTCGATTTTGCTTCCAGAGCCAGATTACCAACTTCAAGTCGACTTGAGCAAACCGACGCAGCGCAACGGCCACATGCCACACCGATAGTCATATATCGAAACAGTCCACGCATCAACCATGCCAATCGGGTTCACTGGTGCAGTGTTTCGCATGGCATCTATGAGGAAGGACGTGTATCCATGGCCGAGCTCATCACAATGGCGTTGTTCTGTGGTGCGTTGATCGTCTGCATTATCGCCGGCATTTCCATTATTCCGGCGTTGTTGGCCGGCGTGGTGATCTTCCTAGCTCATGGGCGTCTTACCGGGCATACGTTCACCGCCATGATTTCCAAAGGTTTCGCGACCATGCGTGCCGCCAGCATCGTGGTAGTAACGTTCGTTCTGATCGGCCTGCTGACCACCCTGTGGCGCGCCGCAGGCACTGTGTCGTTCATTGTGACGAATACGGCAGGTCTGGTGCATCCTCATGTGGTGGTCCTACTCACGTTCCTGCTCAACTGTCTGATGTCGCTGCTGACCGGATCATCGTTCGCTTCGGCTGCGACGATGGGTGTGATCACGATGACGTTGGGCGCTTCCATGCAGGTTCCACCGGTGTTCCTCGGTGGAGCGATACTGTCCGGCATCTATTTCGGCGACCGCTGCTCCCCCGTATCCACCAGCGCCCAATTGGTCAAAACGCTGACGCGCACGAACATTTTCGACAATATCCGACTGATGTTGAAAACCGCCGCGGTACCGTTCGTGCTGACGTGCGCAGTGTATGCGGCATTGGCGCTGTGCACGCATCCTTCCAACGGCTCCATTGACATTGCCGGACTGTTTTCCAACGCGTTCGATCTTGATTGGGTCACCGTCCTGCCCGCAGTGGTGTTGGTCGCGCTGGCGATCGCCAGGGTTGACGTGCGCATCATCATGACCGCCAGCATACTGACTGCATTGCCGATTTGCGTTGCAGTGCAACATATGGATTGGACCGCGATTGGCCACGCACTGGTATTCGGATTCCACTGTGCTGACGCGCGCGTCGCACCGCTGATCGATGGCGGCGGAATCGTTTCAATGGTCAAAGTGATGCTGATCGTATGCATTTCATCGTCATATTCCGGCATTTTCCAAGAGACGGAACTGCTGGATGGCGCGCATCGGATGGTCGCATCACTTGCCCGGCATATCAGCGTATTCGGCGCCACGCTGGTAACGTCTCTCGTGGCGAGTGCCGTCGCCTGCAATCAAACGTTGTCGATCATGCTGACAAATCAGCTATGCGACCATCTGGAGTCCGACGAGCATCGCAAGGCCATCAATCTGGAGGACACCGCCGTGGTGGTGGCTCCGCTGATTCCATGGTCCATCGCCGGAGCGGTGCCGCTCGCTTCAGTGGGAGCGCCCACGTCCAGTCTGACATTGGCAGTGTTCCTGTACCTGCTGCCGATCGCGCATTGGATTTCAGTATCGTTGGCACGGCGCTGAAGTCATCGCTTTCCGCACCATACCGATGTCCGAACCGGCCGGAACACTTGAGACACGTGATTGATTTTTGCAAAACATGGTGGGCTCGCATAGCCACCAAGGAAATGGTTTTCGTCGGCATCGTCACTTTGGCCGCCTCACTAGTGGCTTCGTGGCTTAAACAGTTTCCGGGATTCAGTCTGTTCGGCGCGCTGATCATCGCATTCTCATCGGCATGGGCGGCCCAGTTTCCGATTCGCAAATGGTATTCCAGCCGTTCCATGGAACACAGGTCCGGCGTGAAGGACGCAGCAGGACTTATTTCCAATAAACTGTTGCGTCTGGGAATCATTCTGCTCGGATTCAAGCTCAATCTGACCGTATTGTTCACCCAAGGCATCAAGTGTCTGCCCATCGCGGCCGTGGTCGTGACACTCACCATCGTGGTGTGCTACGCCATCGCCCGCAAATTTGGCGTCGACCCGCAACTCGCCATTCTGGTGGCGGGCGGCACCGGCATTTGCGGTGCGGCCGCCGTCATGGGATTGTCTGGCTCCATCAAAGTACCGCCGGAAAAAGAGGATGAAAAAGCCAACAACGAAGTGATGGCCGTGGCCATCATCGCCATCATGGGCACCATCTTCGCGTTACTGGAAATCACACTTGGACCATTGACCGGTTTGAGCAAAACACAGCTGGGCATTACCGCCGGAGCTTCCTTGCACGAAATCGCCCATGCCGTGGCGGCCGGCGACGCGTTCGGCGCGGTGGACATCGCAACCATCATGAAACTGTCGCGAGTGCTGATGCTGGTGTTCGCAGCCATCGTCATCGCCGTTTGGTGGGATAAAAACCATTCCGAAATGCCGGCGGACGGTAAACGCAAAGTGTCGTTCCCATGGTTCATGCTCGGTTTCATCGGCGCTTCCATCATCGGCACGTTCGTGCCGTTTATCGGTGCCATCGCACCGAATCTGTCGATTTCGCGTACATCGTGCTCGGCATGGCCATGGCCGCGCTTCGGCATCAACGTGAATTTCAGCGCCATCGCCAAGAAAGGACAGAAGCGTTCCTCGCCAGTTCATCACCGTCTGTGCTGCTTATGTGCTTGCGGCCGG
>ENA-OQER01000654-OQER01000654.1-human-gut-metagenome-genome-assembly--contig:-NODE-654-length-18406-cov-2.846655_pt1 | contig 18406 bp, 24 predicted proteins | sample MGYA00242797_ERZ504639 | MGnify/ENA primary metagenome ERZ504639 (study PRJEB26092, sample SAMD00036306) | human gut metagenome | host: Homo sapiens | study: EMG produced TPA metagenomics assembly of...
CGGCAGTGTTGGCAGGAATTATTATGTTTTAGTGTTTCCTATCGGAATTACCATAAACTTATTGGTTCAATTGCAACCGGAGTTATTATGTTTGTGCAGGTGGAAATCTTATGTTTAATAGTATTGATGATATCTTCTAAAATATATAAAAGAAGAGTACAGAAACTTGAGGAAGATGAGAATCCATCTAACTAATGTAGAATAAATGTTTGGAGGGGCTGCCTTTTGTTGGGGCATCCTCTTTTCCATTTTATGAAAGATATCAAAAATTGCCGGTGTTCAACCTGACGAAATCGAGATATACTCAAAAAAGGGACTTCAAGTCTTTATAGCGCAGGCGGAGTGTCTGAAACAATAGAAGCTACAAGGATAGATAATCAGAAGAATACATTGAAAAACAAGCATTTGCGGGAATGATACGAATCGTATCACGTATGTGAAAGAGCGTTTCTACCCAGTATACCTATCGGATAAAACAGCTCGACAGTGACTATTTTTCAGAAGATTATTATTAAGGAGGCGTATGCGATGAAGCTGTTGGTTAAACAACGTGTTTTTTCGTGGTCAGACACTTACGATGTCTATGATGAGAATGGCAATCCAAAATATTTTGTCAAAAATGAGATCTTTGCCTTGCTTCACAGAATCCATGTCAGTGATATGCAGGGCAACGAGATTGGAATAATAAAACAGAATTTTACATTGTTCATACCGCACTTTGAGGTGGAAATAGGCGGATGAAATCATGGCGTTGATGCGTGTCATTGCAATTGATGCAGCAAACTGTTCACAGAATAATTAACAAATTGATTGGTATGAGACATATCATTTTGTTATATCAGATAATGGAAGCGGAATGTTGGAAGAAAAAGGAATCAACTGAATCAGGGGATAGATTTTACCGGCAGTTATCTGGAGAACGGAGAGAATGTACGTAAAAATCACTCTTTTGAAAAATTGAGCATGAAATGATGTTTTTAAGGATTACTGTGGCACAGACCATTTCATTTCTTATAGTACTTTTTATTTTTTGGAAAGGAAAAATCATGGGAAGAAAGGGATTATTAATAAAACAATTTCTGAATAATGCATTTGTCACAACTGCTATTGTGCTGATTGTGCTGTCTGTTGTTGCATTATGGTATGATGGAACAATGATCTGCATATCAACCATCTTTGAGACTCTTTTACTAAGTGTTGTTTGTGAAGTGATCAAACACATGATGTATAAGATTGATATTGCAAATATTTATCTTGGTATACTGCTTCATTATCTTCTGGTATTAGCAGCTGTTCTGATATTTGGGTATGTATTTAACTGGGTTAATCAGCTTCCTGTCTATGTTTTGGCTGGAATGTGTGGTGTTGTTTTAATCCTGTGCTGCTATTTGGATATTAGTAGAGTTAAGGCTGATATTGATGAAATTAATGGATTGTGTGAAAATAGAGTGTAATCATGCTCGTCTGTTTTGACCGTATAACTATGGTACGTTATAGTCATTGACGTGATGATCAAATGAGGTCTTCCGTTAATTGGTCAATGGAGGCAGCTTATGAATGAAAAATTTTATGCATTGCTGGAATATCTGGAAATGATAAATCATTGGGAAATGGTTTATGGAAAGGAAACGGAAAATGATAGAAAATAGTTATAAGACCTCCTGTGGCTGTATCCATTATTTTGTAAATATAATAGATAAACAAAAAATCACATTAGTTTTTTTGCCGGGACTTACAGCAGATCACAGGCTTTTTGAAAAGCAGATAGAATATTTTGAGAAAAAACAGAATGTGTTTGTATGGGATGCACCATCACATGCATTATCCAGACCATTTACGAATAATTACAGTCTGTCTGACATGGCACAATGGCTTTATAAAATCTTAGCAAAAGAAGGAATTTATAATCCCATCATTATCGGTCAGTCTATGGGTGGATATCTGGCTCAAATGTATATGGAATTATATCCGGATAAGATAAAAGGCTTTATCTCCATTGATTCTGCACCGCTTCAAAAGTCATATATGACTGCAATGGAAATATGGCTTCTTGAAAGAGCAGAGCCATTATATAAGATATATCCATGGAAAGCGCTTCTTAGGGCTGGTTCAGGAGGGTGCGCAGAGACGGAATATGGTCAGAATCTTATGCGTAAGATGATGATGTCCTATGATCAAGATCCGAAAGAATATGCACGGCTTGCCGGCTTCGGGTACAGAATGCTTGCTGAGGCAGTCAAAGCGGATCTACCATATCGTATCAGTTGTCCGGCACTTCTTATCTGTGGTGAAAAGGATAAAGCGGGCTCAGCAAAAAGCTACAATAAAAAATGGCATCAGAGAGAAGGTTTACCGATTAAATGGATAAAGAATGCTGGTCATAATTCCAACGCTGACCAGCCGGATGAAGTCAACAGACTTATAGAAAAATTTATCAGAGAAGTAGATAGGAAAGGAGTGTCTGGATGAAATTAAATATACAGTGGAAAAAAGTATTGTATGGAATTATATTGATAGTTATCGGTATAATATTGGCTGCTCTTCATTTTATTGTGGCTGGAGATGGTATCAGAGATTCATTTCCAGTATTATTGCAGTTATATCGGTATTGGTAATGTTGGTAGGAACTTATATAACGTCAAGTGGAATCAAAAACTGTAAATGAAAACTTTCCTGAAGAATTCAGGAATGATGAAGAATTCGGCTATATGGCAGGATATGAACTATGGAAAAAACTAATCTTTGACAGATTCTGTGGGGAAATATATAGTAATAAAAATTATTGAAAAGAATGTTACACTATTACATATACATTACTGCGATTTCACAATTACAGATGATTTCGAACAGTCATATGACAGACTTTTTAATCAGGAGTAATTAATTCTTTGTATGTAACTTCTTATACTGTGAAGGATTCACTCCGGCTATTTCTTTAAAAACGCGGTTGAAGTGTGTGAGGTTGGAAAATCCGGTCAGCGTTGCAACCTCGGTGACATTCTTATCAGTTTCCTTGAATAAACGTTCTGCGTTCATTATGCGCGTGTGTTTTATATAGTCAACAACAGTACGGTTAGTATTTTTCTTAAATTCACGACAAAGATAGTAAGTACTTATATGAAACATATCTGCAAGGACATCAAGTGATATGTCATGTTCATAGTTGTTGTTGATATAGTTAATAATCTGCGTTGTTCTATTATGTCTTTCAATACCAATCTGTTTTATTATTTATTTTGTGTTATAATAAGTTTTAGATTTTAGGATTTTTGTTGCAGCTTTGTGTGGTACATACAGTGTGCAGGAAAAAACGATTTTAAATGTGCATAAAGAAAAGGAATAAACAGAATGTTATATATAATGAGACATGGGAAAACAGACTGGAATGAACAGCATAAGCTGCAGGGAAGAACAGATATACCACTTAATGAAAATGGAATAGCTATGGCAAAAAAAGCAGCAGAAGAATATAGAGATATACATTTGGATATATGTTATTGTTCACCACTTAAAAGAGCAGAACAGACAGCAGGATAGTACTCTCTGGCAGAAAAACGCAGGTTCCTGTTGTCATAGATGACAGACTTATGGAAATGGGGTTTGGTGAATATGAGGGAGTACAGAATAGTTTCAATATTTCAGATTGTAATGTAAATGTGTTATTTAGAAATCCAGACAGATATATAGCAGATAAGGGAGCTGAAAGTCTTGATGAGTTGTTTGAAAGAACAGGACAGTTCCTAGATGAAGTGATTCAGCCAGAGCTTGCAAAAGGAAGAGATATACTTATAGTTGGACATGGTGCGATGAACTCAAGTATTATATGTCAGATAAGAAATAAAACATATGCACATTTCTGGGATGAAGGAATTGAAAACTGCAGATTGAAGAGACTGATATAAAAATAATTAAAAATATATGAAATGTGCACATATAGCATATGAATATTCTTATTAACATGATACAATGTTTACACTAAAATGTGTTAGAAAATATGCATATAATTGTTTGCACGTTGCAGTATTGGAAAAAGAGTTAAGTGGAGGATGCATATGAACATTTCATTTTTTTTACAACCTAAGTGTAAGGTAGCATATATATATAATAATGATACATTGAGGCAGGGACTGCAAAAGATGAATTATTATGGTTATTCAGCGATACCTGTGCTTGATGAGGAAGAACGTTATGTAGGAACTATAACAGAAGGCGATTTTTTATGGCATATATGCAGGATTAACCAGAATAATGGATTGAGTATAGATGTAAAGGAACTTGAGAAAAAGAAGGTCCATGAGTTGTATTTCAGAAGAAATTATCCTAGTGTTAAAGTAGACACATCTATGGAGGAACTTTTCGAGAAAATTACCAACCAGAACTTTGTTCCAGTTACAGATGACAGAGGCATATTCATAGGTATTATAACAAGAAAGGACATTATTACATATCTTTCAGCAAAGAAGAAAGAACCAAAGATGTCATATTCGTATCAGATTACAGTATAAAATGTCAACTTGCAATACCAAGCAGTTGACAATAAGCTTTCATACTTTTATACTTATTAGCATATAAGCGCTTGATATAGCGTATTTTATGACAACAAGGGAGAGTATATGTATTATGTCAGAAACAGCTATTGAACAAATGTTGGATAATTGGAACGAAGAGCATATATTAACGAAGGAAGAGGCTCTTGATATACTTAATCTGCCGGATGATAAGCTTGATAAGCTTATAAGCACGGCATATGGATTGAGGTTAAAGTACAAAGGAAAGAAAGTAAGCATACAGCTTTTAACCAATGTAAGAAGTGGTAATTGTTCACAGAATTGTGCCTATTGTGCGCAGTCAAGTGAATCACATGCGGATATAGAAAAGTATAGAAGAGTATCAGATGAGAAGCTTTATGGTGATAATGATCTAGTTGATGAAAAACATCTTGCAAGACATTGCATAGGACTAAGTGGAATAAGCTTTACAGATGCTGAAATAGAAGATCTTGCACAAAGAATCCGTAAAATGAAGAAGAATGATACCCAGATATGTTGTTCTATAGGTTTTCTTACAGAAAAACAGGCAAGGATGCTTAAAGAAGCCGGACTTAACAGAATTAACCACAATCTTAACAGCAGCCGTTCATTTTATCCTAATATATGTACAACACATACATATGATCAAAGGATTAAAAACATACATATGTTAAAAAATATTGGCTTTGAAATGTGTTGTGGTGGAATAATAGGCATGGGTGAAAGTAAGAGTGATGTTGTGGACATGCTTATGGATATCAGAGAAATCAATCCAGAATCAGTTCCTATTAATTTTCTTCTCCCTATAAAGAACAAGACTTGCAGACAGGGATATATCTGGACTTACTCAGGAGTACTGTCTGAAAGTTCTATGTCTTGCAAGACTTATGGTACCTAAGTCAGATATAAGATGTGCAGCAGGAAGAGAGGTATACTTTAAGGGTATAGAACCGACATTGTTTAAGGTGGTTGATTCAATATTCGCATCAGGATACCTTACAGCAGGTGGACAGGGAATAGATGATACAATTAAGATGATAGAACAGGCAGGATTCACAGGCGAAGTTGAGAGTACTGACAGATAAAAAATATAGTGATGTCAACGTAAGTGACATCACTATATTTTTATTCTTTATCCAGAGAGGTAATAGTCTGTGTGACTTCGTTAATAGCTTTTTTGATATCATCGCTTGCCTCGCCCATACCTCTTGCAAGCTTCTGGACTTCAACAGCAACAACAGCGAAACCTCTTCCGGTATCGCCAGCTCTTGCAGCTTCAATAGATGCGTTAAGAGCGAGTATATTCTGACGTTTACTAAAACCATCAATCTGTTTTACTTTATCATTGGCAGTCTGCAGCTGTTCGGCAGCATTGCTTATGCCGGTCTTTAATTCAGAAAGAATATGTGAATTCTGGTATGAAGTATAGCTTGCACGCACAAACATATTGATAACATCACCAAGAAGGTCAGCAGATGCGTGGATTTCTTCACTCGTCTTTACATTAACCTTTTGGAGTGCAGCTATATATTTATCTTCATCAATTCCAAGCTCTCTTGCAGTAGCACGGAACTTATTTTCATCAGGATGTTCAGGGAGAACCTGGCCGCCTATTATGCTTCCAAGTACTGTACCATCATCCAGTGTTATAGGAATACCAAAATCAACAAGTCCGGCATGGCAAGGATATACACCATGTCCTTCACGGTCACACTTTTCACATCGCTTTTTGCCTTCTGGACAACCTCTCGTCAGGTCTATACAGAACTCAGTGAAGTTATAGCAGTCGCTTATATATTTACCATCAGATCCGACAGCTACTGTAGCGAGTCCTGTACTTTTAGCCCAGTTAGACATAATCTGTTCGAACTTATTCATATCACAAAAATCTTGTATTTTCATAAAACAACACCTCCAGTTGTATTATTTATTGTAAAATAATATGATGCAGGCATTAGAATACCTGCGCTCATAATATCATCAAAATATATCAGTAGATAAAATAAATTAAGCTCTTTTTATTATATAATTATATCGTCAAATTTGCTAGTTGAATTTATATCAAATTAGAAAATTAGAGAATTAGAGAAAATAACTGATATCAATAATAAAAAAAGTCTGAAACAGATAGAGTTATGCAATTATTGACCTATTTGGGACATTTGGTAATATAATAAAATCTTCATAAGAAATGTTGGAAAAAAATGGAATTAAAGTCTGCAGTTATGTGGACTGTAATTTACTATGAGGATAAAGTAAATGGACAGCATGCATTATGAAGATTTATGTGAAAGAATGAAAAATTATAGAAAAAAGCTCGGCTTTAATCAGACTGAAATGGGGAAGAGGCTTGGTATATCCCAGGATGATTATTCAAAGCGTGAAAATGGGCATATTATTATATCTTTTAAAAATATAAAAGCATTGCAGGAGCTGGGTGCAGACATAGATGAGTTGGTGTGTGGAAGTAAGAATGATGTGCATACGGAAGATCTTGATATTATTATGAATGAATATGATGATAGCAGTAAGCCTTTTGCTATGAAAATTATTGCTGAAAGTATAATGCATTACCGTAATAATGATATATTAAGAGGAAAAAATGTAACCGATGATGATGTACTGCTTGATTATATGTTAAAGCAGTGGGATGGATTTTCAATGCTGGAATATGTAAGAACAGTTTTGCATTATTCGCAGGATACTATGTCCGAAAAACTTTGTCTGCCAAGGAAAAAATATCGTAAATATGAAAAGGAGCAGGAATATCCAGATGCTGAGGCACTTGTCCGCATGTATAACTTATATAACTGCAGACCTTCCATGTATCTTAATATGTATGACAGAAGATATTATGCCATGCAGTGTATATGGGTGGACTTCAGTAAGGAGCAGAAGGACAAGGTAAAGCAGATGGGATGTGCCGTTAAAAGTATATTGTAAAATCAGCAGATGGAAAAGACCTGCTTATAATAAATATTATGAATTTATCAGGTAAAGATAAAGCTGACCTCTGGTCAGATCTGGATTATATCAAGGTCTGACAGAGCTTTTTATATTTTGTGATGCATTTGAAACATTATAAATGTATGAAACAGATGTAATGTAGGTGTAATAATATAGGTGCAATAACACTAAAAATATAGAATCGGTGCAAGAAATATGTTAATATGATATAAAACGCAAAATAACGATGTACTATAAGAAATGGGGACTATAAACTACAATGAGAACAGTACAACAGCTTTATGATGATAAAAGAGATAAAGTTATTATTGATATAAGAGATAAAGAAGAATATGATAAGGAAACTATGGATTCAGCTATCCAGTATTTCTGGGAAGATATGATGAATGACCTCAAGATGGATAATATAAGTGGAAGAGAGAAGTTTCTTAACACATACTCAAAGAAAGTTCCTATATATCTGTTATGTTATTCAGGACAGAAAAGTGAAGAACTTGAAGATACACTTGAACAGATGGGGTATGAGGCATACAGCATAGATGGTGGATTTGTGGCATATCTTAAGTGGAAGTTCACAGAATATATAAAAGAGGATGAGAATGAAAACACCAATGAAGCAAAAGACCGTGTTAAAGAGATAGAAAGAAGCATAGTAAAGAAGTTCAGAAAGCCTATATGGAGAAGTTCACACAGGCACTTAACGAATATGATCTTATACAGGATGGAGATAAGATAGCAGTCTGTATATCAGGTGGTAAGGATTCTATGCTTATGGCGAAGCTCTTTCAGGAACTTAAAAGACATGGAAAGAATAACTTTGACCTTGTTTTTCTTGTTATGAATCCAGGTTATAATGAACTTAATTATAATGTTATACTAAACAATGCAAAGATTTTAGACATACCTGTAACAGTGTTTAAAACAGAGATATTTGATACGGTAGTTGATATAACTGAATCTCCATGTTATCTATGTGCAAGAATGCGCAGAGGATATCTTTACAGCAAAGCAAAAGAGCTTGGATGCAATAAAATAGCACTTGGGCATCATTATGATGATGTTATAGAAACTATTCTTATGGGGATGTTATATGGAGCACAGATACAGACTATGATGCCAAAGCTTCATAGCACGAACTTTGAAGGAATGGAGCTTATAAGACCTATGTATCTTATAAGGGAGGCAGATATTATTCACTGGAAGGACTATAATAAGCTTCAGTTTATACAATGTGCATGCCGTTTTACAGAAGGATGCGCCTCATGTGGTGGAACTGGAAAGGGTTCTAAGAGGCTGAGATAAAACAGCTTATCAGGGATTTAACGAAGGTAAGTCCATATATAGAGAAAAATATATTCAGAAGTGTTGAAAATGTTAATCTGGATACCGTTATTGCATATAAGCAGCACGGAGAAAAACACAGCTTTTTGGATACTTATGAGAATAATAAGCAGGCCGCAGGCGATGAATAGAATAAATTAAAATAAGCTGTTAAATACAATGACAGGAGAGGAAGATAAATATGGCAGTAGCACGTTATAACTGTGATTATTGTAATAATATGGTATATGATGAAGAAATGGAAGAATATGTATGCGATGTAGATATGGATGAGGATGACTATGCCAGATTGTTAACATCGGAATACAGAGAATGTCCGTACTACCAGAGCAATGATGAATATAAAGTAGTAAGACATCAGATGTAAACGTAATGTCTGATTTATTCAAAAAATAAAAAAGAGAAAAGAGGAAAAAGAAGAAAGAGGTGAAAATAATTGGATGATAAAAGATACGCAGTGCTTATAGATTCAGATAATATTTCGTCAAAGTATATATCAGATATATTGGATGAGATGACTAAATATGGCGTTATAACATATAAGAGAATATATGGAGACTGGACAAGTACGCAGGCTAACAAATGGAAGAAGGAACTGATGGAGAATTCCATAACACCTATCCAGCAGTTCCGCAATACAGTTGGAAAAAATGCAACAGATTCTACACTTATAATAGATGCCATGGATATTCTTTATACGAATAATGTAGATGGCTTTTGTATAGTTTCTTCGGATGGTGATTTTACAAGACTTGCAAGCCGCCTTAGAGAATCAGGAATGGATGTTATAGGTATGGGAGAGAATAAAACACCACGTTCGTTCAGGGCAGCATGTTCAGTGTTTACAGATCTTGAACTTTTAAGAGAACAGGCACATGAAGATGAGCCAGATAGTAAGCATGTTAAGAAAAAAGCAAGTAATAATATTATAAAGCAATCAAAGATAGAAAATGCTATTATAGAGATAATTCAGGAAAATGATAATAAGGGTAAGCAGACCGGGCTTGGAGAGATAGGAAGCAGACTTCAGAAGAAATATTCTGATTTTGATGTGAGAAACTACGGTTACAGTTCGTTGTCTACATTTCTTGAAGAAATGAACAGTCTTGAGCTTAAGAAATTTAATAACACAGTTCTTGTACGGCTTAAAGAAGATAAGAATATGAAGGAAAAGGTTACAGAATATGCTGTTAATTATGTTAAGTCAAGTGATAATGGAGTTGAGCTTGGAGCACTTGGACAGAAGATACATATCAATTATCCGGACTTTAAGGTAAGAGAATATGGCTATTCTACATTGACAAAATTTATAATGGGAATAAAATGTCTTGTTATAAGAGTGACAAGCGAAAACAGAAGAATGGTGTATATAAAGGAATAAATATTTCGCTTAATAAAATAATAGGAAGCTGATAAATAAAATATATTTTTATATTTTGGATAGCTGCATTGTTTAATGATTATATATGGAAAGGAAGTATTAAAACAATTATGAATAAAATAGCAAGTTTTACAGTTAATCATCTCGATCTTTTAGCAGGTGTATATGTATCAAGAAAAGATTATCAGGGAGATGTTGTGCTTACAACGTTTGATTTAAGATTTACAAGACCGAATGTAGAGGCACCTATGGATACAGCAGGCATACATTCAATAGAACACCTTATGGCTACATTTTTAAGAAATAATAAAGAATGGGCAGATAAAACTATATATTTTGGACCTATGGGATGCCGTACAGGGTTTTATGTGATATTTGCAGGTGACCTTAAGTCAGAGGATATACTTGAGGTGCTTAGAGAAGGTGCAGAATATGTACTTTCTTATGAAACGAGATTCCAGGTTATTCACCAAGAGATTGTGGTAACTATCTTGATAATAACCTTACACTTGCCAAGTTATATATGAAGAAGTTCAAGGAAGAGGTGCTTGATAATCCGGTTCCTGAGAGACTTAATTATCCACAATAATGATTGTATGGCAATCAGATGGTGAAATAGTTCACGTATCTTCATAATAAACAATAGTTGTAAAAAGTGGCTTGAGTGTTTTGTACTCAAGCACTTTTGTATGTTTTTCGTTAAATTTATTATTGTATTTAAAGAAAAGACAGCTATATAAGTCGGTGATGCCTGAATCCTCTGACTCCGACATCATATTATTTATACTTCGAAAAGAAGATCTCCATAGCTTGGGAATGGCCAGAATTCTTTATCTACAATCATTTCAAGCTTATCAGCAGGAGCTCTTAACTCATCCATAGTAGTCTTAACTTCATCTCTGAAATATGTAGCCTGTGCAACAACATCATCAATTGTAGAAGCAATAGCTGTAACATCAATGAGGTTCTTGTAAGCCTTCTTCATATCCTTTAAGTATCCAGATACTTCTGTAAGAAGTTCTTCCTGAACTGAAGTATCAGCACCAGCCTCCTTAACTGTAATAACAGAGTTAGCAAGCTCAGTTGTGTAAGAAATAACTGAAGGAATAATCTGCTTTCCAGCCATATCAATCATTGTCTTAGCTTCGATGTTTATAGCCTTTGCATAGGCTTCATACTTAATCTCAGCTCTTGACTTTAATTCAGCCTCTGTAAATACACCAAAGCTTTCAAAAAGCTTAACGGCCTTAGGAGTAGTAAGGGCAGGAATAGCCTCAACCATAGATTTGATATTTGGAAGACCTCTTCTTTCAGCTTCTTCTACCCATGCATCTGAGTAACCATTACCATTAAATACGATTCTATGATGGTCAGTAAAGAGCTTCTTGATAAGATCATGAACAGCCATATCGAAGTTTTCTACTCCATCAAGCTGGTCAGCAATTTCCTTAAAGCTTTCTGCAACGATTGTGTTAAGAACTACGTTAGCAGGAGCAATTGAATCTGATGAACCTACCATACGGAATTCAAACTTATTACCAGTAAATGCAAATGGTGAAGTTCTGTTTCTATCAGTAGCATCCTTGTTGAGGTCAGGAAGTGTAGAAGCACCTGTCTTTAACTTACCCTTCTGGATAGAGCTTGTAGCATCACCCTTATCAATAAGCTGCATAACAACATCCTCAAGCTGCTCACCAAGGAACATAGAGATAATAGCTGGAGGTGCCTCATTAGCGCCAAGTCTGTGGTCATTACCAACGTCAGAAGCAGATTCTCTTAAAAGATCAGCGTGTTTATCAACAGCCTTCATAACAGCACCGAGTACAAGTAAGAACTGGATATTTTCGTGAGGTGTCTTGCCAGGTTCGAGAAGGTTGATACCATCATCAGTTGTGATTGACCAGTTATTGTGCTTACCAGAACCATTAACTCCGGCAAATGGCTTCTCATGGAGAAGGCATACAAGACCATGTCTGTAAGCAACTTTCTTCATAACCTCCATCATAAGCTGGTTGTTATCAGTAGCAATATTGCACTGTGCATATATAGGAGCTAATTCATGCTGTGCTGGAGCAACTTCATTATGCTGAGTCTTGGCAGATACGCCGAGCTTCCATAATTCTTCGTTGATATCCTTCATAAATGCAGCAATTCTTTCACGGATAGAACCGAAGTAGTGATCATCAAGTTCCTGTCCCTTTGGTGGCATAGCACCGAATAATGTACGTCCAGAGAAGATAAGATCCTTTCTCTGAAGATATTTTTCTCTATCTACTATAAAGTATTCCTGTTCAGCACCAACAGAAGGAGTAACCTTCTTAGATGTTGTGTTACCAAATAATTTTAATATTCTTAAAGCCTGCTCGTTAACAGCATCCATTGAACGAAGAAGAGGTGTCTTCTGATCAAGAGCTTCTCCTGTATAAGAACAGAAAGCAGTAGGGATACAAAGTGTTGCACCCTGTGCACCTTCACGAACGAAGGCTGGTGATGTGCAATCCCATGCTGTATATCCTCTAGCCTCGAATGTAGCACGAAGACCACCTGAAGGGAATGATGAAGCATCTGGCTCGCCCTTTATTAATTCTTTACCAGAGAATTCCATAAGAACCTTTCCGTTTTCATTAGGTGCTGAAATAAATGAATCATGCTTTTCAGCAGTAGTTCCTGTCAAAGGCTGGAACCAGTGTGTGTAATGAGTTGCGCCTTTTTCGATAGCCCAATTCTTCATTGCATTAGCGACAACATCTGCATCAGTAATATTTAATTCCTGAACACCTGCAATTGCTAATTTAAGATTTTTGTAAACGTTTTTTGGTAAACGTTCTTTCATAACTGCGTCATTGAACACATTTTCGCCGAAGATGTCAGCTACATTGAATTTTTCGCTCATAACTTTTTCATCCTTCCTTTTCATAGATTATTATTCTATTAGTAAAACTAAAAAAGGCATCCACATATACACACATATTAATATGTATAACATGAACGCCTTTGTTCTACCTTATTTGATTAGTGACAACTATCTAATCGTTGTCTGTAAATAAAATAACTCATTACTGATAATAATGCAAGTTCTTTGCAAAAAATTTTAAAAAATAAAGAATAATTATTAATGTAATGATTATTGTACTATTTCTATTCTAATGAGGCTTCTCCAATATACATTCCATGTACAATAAATCTCTGTTCTCCATCGTTGGTACAGGTTGAGAGTGTTATAACCTGTGAAGCATTGGAAACATCAACGCCTGTATCGTACATAGATTTGGCTTTCATATTAGCTGCGTAATCTCTCATTGATGCGAGAGTAGGGAAGTTAAATGTATAGGTGTCACTTATAGCTTCACTTATATAACAGCTAAAAATTTGTATTCTTTAATAACATTGCCAGTATATATGTAAAAAACATTGTTACCGGCAGAGTTCCAGAAAGAATAATTCTGATAGCTTTTAAGCTTTCCGAACATGGCACCATTTCTCATATTATGTCCGTAGATGATTACATGACTGGCTGATAGCCCGCCATTGATTCTATAATCCTCAAAGAGACATCCATTAGCACTATATTCCTTGTTAAACGTGTGCGTAAGATAATAATCATTATCATCACCCTGAACCATAGGAAGCCTGCAGTCAATGGAAGGTATATACATATAACCAATACCCTGTGAATTGATATTAAGCAATGCTTGATGATTATATGTAAATGGAATTTCAACAGGCTGCTCATCTTCACCTATAGTAACCTTGGTATGTGAATCTTCATCTAGAACATCCTGGTTTATATTATCATATATAACGTCCGCTTTGTGATAAGCTAGGAATATATTGATAAGATTGTATGCTGCAAAAATAAATACGGCAGCAGATATAACAAGTACAATATGGCGTACAATATTAGATCTTTTCTTTGCTTTTTCCTGTCTGTCAAACACAGCATCAGCATCATCTTCATCTATATCATCTTTATCTGTATAATCATCGTCAGCATCGTAATCAGGCGAATCAATATCATAATCATCGTTTAATATGCTGTCTTTATCACTATCAGAACAGCCATCGATAAAATCCTCATTTTCGGTGCTATTATTTAAATTGTCTGATTTATTATCATTATTATAACTGGTATTCATGAAATCAAGCCTTTCCAGCTGAGCCGAAAAGATTTATCTTTTCACGGACAGTTTCCTTTATAGCTTCACATCCAGGAGCAAGAAGTTTTCTTGGATCAAAACCTTTTCCTTCAAGATCCTTACCAGCCTCAATGTATTTTCTTGTAGCATCAGCGAAAGCAAGCTGACATTCAGTGTTAACATTGATCTTGGCAACGCTAAAGAGATAGCTTTCTTGATCATATCCTCTGGAATACCTGTACCACCATGTAATACTAAAGGCATGTCACCGACTTTTTCTTTAACAGCCGCAAGAGTTTCAAAGCTTAATCCTGGCCAGTTAGCTGGGTACTTACCATGGATATTACCGATACCAGCAGCAAGCATAGTTACACCAAGATCTGCGATTGCTTTACATTCATCAGGATCGGCACATTCTCCCATACCGATTACACCATCCTCTTCGCCACCGATAGAACCTACCTCAGCTTCAAGTGATAATCCTTTTTCTTTGCAGATAGTTACTAATTCTTTAGTCTTTTCAATATTCTCATCAATAGGATAATGTGAACCGTCAAACATGATAGATGAGAAACCGGCATCAATACAGTCAAAGCAAGCTTCATATGTTCCATGATCAAGATGAAGTGCTACAGGAACTGTAATCTTAAGATCATCTATCATTGCGCTTACCATGCTTGCAACAGTCTTAAAACCAGTCATATATTTACCAGCACCACATGAAACACCAAGTATAACAGGTGAATTCATCTCCTGTGCTGTAAGAAGGATAGACTTTGTCCATTCAAGATTATTGATATTAAACTGTCCAACAGCATATTTACCATCTCTTGCTTTTTCTAACATTTCTTTTGCTGAAACTAACATAAATATAAACCTCCTGATAATTAATTATGAGTACAGTTTTTACCGTCCCACTCTTTTGTTCATTATACATTAAATATACTAAAAAGAAAAGGAAATAGTTAGAAAAATAGTCTTATTGAAATACAATGTCGATTTATATATATATAAAGATATATTTTGGTTGTGATTAATGTTGAAAAGAAGTATAATTTAAGAAAATAAAATCCAGTCATAATAGATATATCAGTATATATGATAGACGTATTGGGTGGATAGTGTCAGATGATATACGACACAACAAAAAAATATTTTTGTGGATTGAAAGGAGAATAGCATATGGGATATATTCTTGGAGTACTTGGCTATATAGCATATATAGCAGCAGATGTTGATTTTTACAATATTGAAGGAAATGGTGGTGATTCATATCTTCCATTTGTTGGATTCATGCTTTTTCTTATAGGCTTCGTTGTCATATTTATGGGATTTAGTAAATATCTTACAGCAAAGAAGAATTTTAATCTTTTTTATGACCAGAGAGACAGCGTTAATATAGATAAAGCTACTAACCAGAAAAATAAGAATGTGGGAATAATAATGATGGCTGCCGGATTAATGTTTCTTATAATATCATTCTTTGTAATCTGACATTAAAATGTATTTGCTTTTAGAGTTTAGCTGTCTTATAGCTTATATGGCAGATAGTAATCATACATTACATGATTGAACAGATTCAACAAAAACCTCTCCTTAAGTATAAGGAGAGGCTTTGAAAGAGGGAGGAGAGTTGCAATTTATTATTTAAAACAACTCAAATTTATGAAGAACAAATAAATGTAAATAAGTGATTTTATAAAACAAAAGAATGTCAACTATTTGAAGTGTTTCATTCGTTTTTGTCTATATTTGAAGTATATTGACTAAAAGTGAAGAAATAATGTTCATAATGTTAAATCTTATTTAATGTAGTATGAACATTTTATGAACAGGCTCATATGGTTTTAGACCTTTTGATCCAGGTATCTTAACATATTAACATTACAGTTATGTTTATTTGATGATTTAAGCAAAATGCTGTAGATATATAACAAACAATGATTAAGGAGGGGGATTATGCCAGTTATATATAAGTGTCCTAATTGTGGTGCAGCGATGGAATTTGACAGTGATACACAAAAGCTTGGCTGTAAACGATGTGGTACACAGATAGATGTAGAAACATATGAAAAAGATAGCGCTGCTTCAGGGGAACAGAGAGAAAAAGTTCCTAATATGAAGATTTATAATTGCCAGAGCTGTGGTGCCCAGTTAGTCGCAGATGAATATACATCGGCAACATTTTGTTCATATTGTGGGAATCCAACATTGGTTGAGGACAGATTGCAGGGAGAATTCAAGCCACAGCTTATAATACCATTTAAAATTAATAAAGAGCAGGCTGTTGATATATACAGAAAGTGGCTGAAAAAAGGTCCGTTGACACCAAAAGAATTATCTACCTCAAGCACAATAGAAAAGATAAGCGGTGTTTATGTCCCATTCTGGTTATATAGCTATAATGCCAGAACACAGATGAATGCACATGCCAACAAAGTAAGAACAACAAGGAGAGGAGATACAGAGTATACATATACGGATCATTTTGACGTATACAGGGATGTACATGCAGAGTTTGACAGAATTCCAGCTGATGCTTCTGAAAAGATGCCAGATAGACAGATGGATATGCTTGAACCATATGATTATAGTGATATAGAGGCTTTGCGATGCCTTATCTTTCAGGATATCTTTCAGAAAGATACAACTATACATCTGATGAAATAGAGTCCAGGGTTAAAGAAAGAGCGGATGATTATATAACTGATATAGCAAGAGGAACTATACAGGGATATACAAGTGTATCGGTTATTGGAAATAATGTAAGCATGAGACTTAAAAATAATGAATATGCACTTCTTCCAGTATGGATGCTTAATTTCAGGTTTAAAAATAAAGAGTTCCATTTTTACCTTAATGGACAGACAGGAAAGATAGTAGCAGACAGACCTATAAGTGCAGTAAAGGCGGCTACATATGGTGTGATAATATTCGTTGTTGTTCTTATTATTACTATGATAGGAGGTCTGTTGTTTATATGATGAATATAGTCAGATATAAAAGAATAAGTTCTGATAAGATAGCTGCTAATAAAGAAATATGCAGAAGAGTATGCAAGAGAGCCATGGCAGTATTGTCAATGGCAATATTTATTATGTTTGCTGCAACAGGTCAATATGTGTATGCAGCATCGGAGAAAGCAGTTGGATCAGAAGTAAGCAGCCAGTCTGAAACAGCTGAAAGCAGTAGTTCGGTTTCAGGTACATCTAAGACCTATGTTATAGATGATGCAGAAATATTGAGCACATCAGAAGAAAAGCACCTGGCAGAATTATGTAAGGCAGCATCTGATAAATGTAAGCTTGATATAGTGATCATAACAATGAGCAGGAATCTTGATGGCTATGCAATGGATACATATTTAAGGTCAATCCTTGAAAAAAATTATGGCTATTATGCAACAGGAAGTGATTGTGAGGCTGTTGTATACGGAATAGATATGAAATCAAGAGCAGACCGTATAGTTACATCTGGAAGAGCAAGGAGTGATATATCGCAAAGCCGGCTGGATAGTATAAGGGAAAAAGCGGAAAATGAACTTGCATCAGGAGACTATTATGAGGGCTGTGTCAAGTATATCAAAGGAATTGAAAAGAAACTTAATACGTCACTAGTAGAGAAGCTTACATACAATATGCCGGTAAAACTGGGAATATCAGCAGTTATAGCAGTTATAGGTGTGCTTGCCATGATGAGCAGTGCCAAGGCAAAGATGACAGTTTCAAGCACAGAGTATACAAAAAATCATAACTTTGACGTGATGGACAGAAGGGACATATTCATAAACACAACCGTGACGACAAGACGCATACAGACGAGTTCTGGAAGTTCAGGTGGCAGCAGCGGAGGCGGAGGTGGCAACTCAGGAAGCTCTGGGGGGCATTTCTAAAATATTATTGTTTAATTGAATATTAGTTGGTGGCGAACGGACGACAAATATAAGCTACAGGCAGTCCTGCACACTATGTTCAATGCCAGAAGCTTCAATCGGCTGTCTCTAAGACTTTTCATATAGGTAGTTATAGGTGACGCTACCATTCGGACGCGCC
>ENA-OQER01000655-OQER01000655.1-human-gut-metagenome-genome-assembly--contig:-NODE-655-length-18404-cov-7.282158_pt1 | contig 18404 bp, 26 predicted proteins | sample MGYA00242797_ERZ504639 | MGnify/ENA primary metagenome ERZ504639 (study PRJEB26092, sample SAMD00036306) | human gut metagenome | host: Homo sapiens | study: EMG produced TPA metagenomics assembly of...
GGCCGCCGGGCATCGCTATGACGCTCACGCGCCGGCCGATGCAGCGCCTGGGCACCGACATGGGCTCGCCGTGCGCGCTGACCAGCATCGTGGCCGGCACCCTGGCCACGCGCACCACGTCGCCCATCGCCTCCTCGAGGGCGCGGAGGTTGCCGACGGGCAGCAGCGCGTCCTTCTCCTCCATGAACAGCGCGGAGGGCGGCAGCCCCGTGGTCTCGTTGGGCTCGGAGTTGCTGGCGTCCTCGATCCGCGCGATGATCTCGTCGATGTCGTCCCAGCCGTCGAAGTCGCCTGGTAGGCCGCGAGCCGCGACAGGAAGCGGTTCGACGACTCGACCTTGCCCTTGGTCTGGGGGCTGCGCGGGCGGCACAGCTTCAGCTCGAAGCCGGCGGCCTTGGCGAACTCGTATGCGCGCTGGACCTTGAGGCGCCTGCCGCCCTTGACCGTCACCAGGGCGGACATGTTGTCCGTGACCCACTCGCGGGGCACGCCGCCGAGCCTCGCGATCGTGGCGTACATGCACCTGACCAGGTCGTCGGTCGTCCTGGTCCCCGACCGGATGAATATGTGCCTGCGGGAATGGCCCAGCGTCGCCGCGAACACGTTGAACTCGAACAGCTCGCCGTCGCGGTTCGCCATCCTGACCGACTCCTTCCAGTCGAACTGCAGCTGCAGCCCGGGCGGCGTCTCGAAGCGCGGGTGCGGTTCCGGGCCGACGGAGGCCCCGACGGCGATACCGTTCTTGCGCATGAACTGGGTGAAGGCGTTGTAGCCGGCCAGGTTCTCGCCGGGATACCTGTGCAGCAGCCACTCGTGGATGCCCTTCTTGGTGACCCCCGGCAGCTGCGCCTTGGCGGCCACCTCCTCGATGTGCGCGTCGAAGGAGCCCGCCCTGTCGGCGCGCCCGTCGCGGGGCCGGCCGCCCTCGGCCCTCCAGTACGCCGCCACGGTGTGCCTGTCCTTGCCGTAGCGCTTCGCTATGTCGCTGAAGTTGGGCTTTATGCCCGCTTCCCTGTACATGTCCAACTCTCCGATCAGGTTCTTCTCCGCCACGGTCGCTCCTCCCGAAAGCATCGTCCGCTTGTCGGTCGAAGCGTAAGCCCCGGCGTTGGTGGAAATGGTGAAAATGCGTTGGCGCGATTGGGGAAATTGCGTTGGCGGAATCGGCTAAGTGCGATGGCGAAATTGGTTGTTTTTACAGTAGCGCTAACACGCTGCTCGAGGGCGACGAGACCTACGCGTGCCTGCTCACCGTGCCCGGCATCGGCCCGAGGACCGCGGCGCAGCTCGCGGTGTCGGTCGACATCGGGAGGTTCCCGGACCACGACCACCTGGCCTCGTACTGCGGCATAGCCCCGAGGGTGAGGAGCTCCGGAACGTCGGTGAGGTCGGTCAGGGCGTCCAGGCGCGGCGACGCGAGGCTCAAGTCCCTGCTGATCTTCTCGTGCAACAGCCTGGTGAGGTCCTCGGGGCGCTACGGCGAGTACTACCGGGCCTGCAGGGCGCGGGGCATGGGGCACGGGCGGGCGCTCAAGGCCGTCGCGAGGAAGCGGCTCAGGGCGATATACGCCGTGATGCGCGACCGGGTGCTACCGGGAGTAGCCCCGACGGTTGACAAAACTATAGGAACACCCAATGACTACTTAGGACCACGGCAACGTCGATGTTTTGGCAATGCCAGCGAGCGGGCGCAGAGCGAACAAATTGGCATGAAAAGAGGACGCATAGACCTTCTGGTCATGCCGTCCTCTTTGAATGACAAGTTGTCGCTCTGGCGCCCGCGCAGCGTCGACTGGTCCGCGTTCGTTAGAACGGCGGAACTGAGGGCAGCGTCGAGCCGTTACGCGGTTTGGTAAAACCGCGTAAATACCTAACTACATCAAGTTGCAAACAGCTGCTGCGAAGGCAACGGGGTCCTCGGGCAGAATGCCCTCGACCAGCAGGGCCTGGTCATAGAGCAAACCGGAGTACTGCTTGATCTTGTCGGCGTCGCCCGCCTTCTGAGCGGCGACGAGCTTGGAAAAGACCGGGTGCTTGGCGTTGAGCTCGAGCACGCGCTGGCTCTTGGGCATACCGTCGGGCGCGCCTCGGGACCTTCTGGAGCACCTTCTCCATCTCGAGCGAAAGCGGGCCCTCGGTGGTGATGCACGCGGGAGCATCGGTCAGGCGCGCAGAGACGGCAACCTTCTCGACCTTGTCGCCGAGTGCCTCCTTCATGGCGTTAAAGAGGTCCTCGTTCTCCTTGGTGGCGTCCTCGGCCTCCTTTTTCTCGTCCTCGGTCGCCAGGTCAAGATCACCGGTTGCGACGTTCTTGAGCTCCAGGTGACGATCCTCAACCTCGGGCTCGGCACCATCGGCCACGGCCTTCTCGGCAGCCTCGCGGGCGGCATCGTCCTCGTAGATCTTGGGCATATCAGCGGCAACGTACTCACGCATAGCCTGGAAGGTGAACTCATCCACGTCCTGCGTCAGCAGCAGCACGTCATAGCCGCGGTCGAGCACGCCCTTTACCACGGGCATCTTGGCCAAGCGCTCACGCGAGTCGCCGGCGGCGTAGTAGATGGCCTTCTGATCCTCGGGCATGCCCTTGCATACTCGGCCAGGGTAATCATCTTCTGTTCCTTGGCAGACCAGAACAGCAACAGATCGGCGAGCTCATCGGCCTTCATGCCATAGCTCGAGTAGATGCCGTACTTAAGACCGCGGCCAAAGTTCTCAAAGAACTTCTCGTAGGCCTCGCGGTCGTTGTCACGCATATCCTCAAGGTCGGCGGTGATCTTCTTTTCCACACGCTTGGCGATGGCCTTGAGCTGACGGTTCTGCTGCAGCGTCTCACGCGAGATGTTGAGCGACACATCGGCGGAATCCACGACGCCGCGGACAAAGTTGTAGTAGTCGGGCAGCAGGTCGTCGCACTTCTCCATGATCAGGACGTTGGAGCTGTAGAGTGCCAGACCCTTCTCGTAATCCTTGCTGTACAGATCGAACGGCGCGCGGCCCGGCACAAACAGCAGGGCATCGTACTCGAGCGTGCCCTCGGCATGGAAGCTGATGGTGCGCGCAGGATCGTCAAAGTCGTGGAACGTGGACTTGTAGAACTCGTCGTAGTCCTTCTGCTCGACATCGGAGCTGTGCTTCTTCCAGATCGGCGTCATGGAGTTGACGGTCTCGAGCTCCTGGTAGTCCTCGTACTCGGGCGTGTAGTCATCGCCAGCATCCTCGGGCTTGGGCTTCTGGCGGCTCTTGGACACCATCATCTGGATCGGGTAACGCACATAGTTACTGTACTGCTGAATTAGGCTCTTGAGGCCCCACTCGGTCAGGAAGCGATCGTAGGTCTCGGCCTCGCCGTCGGCATCGAGCTTCTCGTTCTCGCGCAGCGTCAGGATGACATCGGTACCGTGCTCGGCACGCTCGCCGTCCTCGATGGTGTAGCCCTCAAGACCGTCGGATTCCCACACATGGGCGACATCCTCGCCGTAGCGCGGCTGACGACCTTCACATGGCTGGCGACCATAAAAGCCGAGTAGAAGCCCACGCCAAACTGGCCGATGATGTCGACATCGGAGCCCTGCTGCTCGGCGTTCTCGGTCTTAAACTCCTCGGAGCCGGAATGGGCGATGGTGCCCAGATTGCGCTCGAGCTCCTCGGCGGTCATGCCAATGCCGTTATCCGAGATGGTAATGGTGCGGGCGTCTTTATCAAAGGAGACGCGAATGGCCAGGTCGCCCTGGTTGATCTTGACGCTCGGATCCTGCAGGCTCTTAAAGTTGAGCTTGTCGACGGCGTCGCTCGCGTTAGAGATAAGCTCGCGCAGGAAGATTTCCTTATTGGTGTAGATGGAGTTGATCATGAGGTCGAGCAGTTTTTTGCTCTCGGTCTTAAATTGACGCATGTGCAGTCCTTTCGCGCTACCCCCGTCCGCAAAAACGGACCGGTTGCCCGAGCCGCATCGCAGACCTGCTATGTTCAGACTTAGATTTTATAACCCAATAGCGCGCATATATACATACGGAATCGAAAAACTGTATGTCCGAGCGCTCCAATGCGTCAATTGCCAAGGAGTGTCCCCAGCTGCCGGCAGAAAAGGAACGTCCCTATCTGCCATCTACGCGCTTGGCCATCCAGACATGGGGCTGGCCCTCGTCTTCGTAATCTACCGGGGCAATTTGCGTGTAGCCCGCCTTTGCATAGAGCGGCAACACGTATTCCTGCGCATGCAGCTTAATAAGCTTAGCGCCGGCATCGCGTGCACACGAAGCACTGGCCTCGACGATCGCACTCGCCAGTCCGCGACGACGCATAGCCGGCAGCACGGCGACGCGCCCCATAATGTAGGCCTCCCCCGCCGCAACGCCTTCGTCCATGTCGCATGCCGGCAACACCGGGGCCTCTGCGTCAGCCACGCGCTCAAGCTCCTCGGGAAACACGCGCGAGCAACCGGCAAGCTCGCCGTCTACATAGAGCGTCACATGAATGCAGTTCTGATCCTCGTCGATAGCGTCGAACTCATTCTCGTAGCCCTGCTCGTCCATAAAAACGACGCGGCGCACCAACGCCGCGTCATCAAAGCATCCCGTCTTAAGTTGGATATCCATGGCTGCCCTTTCATTCAATGCGAACGTTAGGGACAGATATTAGCGAAAATGAGCTCCGCGCACGCTAAACTTCGCGCGAGCCTTCGCCAGGCAGTCGTAATGACCCACGTTATGGGCATCGCTCGCGATGAAGCTGTACAGGTTCTGATCGAACAGGCGCTGTGCCGGCTTTTTTTCGCGACCAAAGCGACCGCCGGCAATAAAGTCCGCCGAAGCCTGCAGCTTGCAGCCCATATCGACCAGGCGCTCCGCCACGCTTACATCCTTTTGAACCGCACGATAGCGCTCAGGATGAGCATGATCACCTGGTAGCCACGGCACTGCAAATCGTAAATCGTGTTCTCGTACTCTCTAAACGCATACGCATCGGCATGCGTCGAAAGCTCGAGCAGAAACTCGTTGGTTCCATCGAAATGCAAGTGCTCCGCGGCATCGATACCAAGTTCAACGAGCTTTCGATGGTTGACCTCGAAGCCCATCTGGAGCGGAAAACCGTCAGCGTTATCACGCAGCAGTTCAAAGGCATCCCACATCTTGTCGTAATCAAAATAGGGATCACGGCAGTGAGGAGTGCAAACGATTCTGGTTACACCGGCCCGCTTGGCAGCCTCGAGCATCGCCAAGCTCTCATCGAGATCGGCGGCGCCGTCGTCTACACCCGGCAAGATATGGCAATGAATGTCACGCATAGGTCAGCCTTAATCAACTAAACGTTTGCTCGGTTGGTGAAGATGCCCTTTTTGGAAGTCCCCTGATCGTCCGAGCCCTTCTTCACCTTCTTACCGTCCTTGGTGTAGTAGGAGTAGTAGTACTCGCTGGTCTCGGTCTCGCAGTAGTTCATAACGGTACCGATGAGCTTGACCTTTTCGGACTTCTTAAGCTGGCCGATAGCGTTGAGTGCCTCCTCGCGCTTGGTGAAGTCCTCGCGCACCACGAACAGCGTACCGTCGGTCAGGCTGGCAATCTCGGCAGCATCGATGAAGGTGCGACCGGGGGAGCATCAAAGATGACGTACTGGAACTTGGCGGACAGTGCCTTTACCAACTTGGCAAAGCGGTGAGAGACAATGATGTCGGCAGGATTGGGAATATGCGGCTCGGCATCGAGGAAGTAGAAGTTCTTCTGACCCGTCTCGACAATTGCCTGGTCAATGGAGATCTGCTCGGAAAGGACCGCATAGAGTCCGCCGCGCGAACGAACGCCGAGCATATCGGAAAGGGACCTGCGGCGCATATCGGCCTCGACCAGGAGCACGGACTTGCCGCTCGTGGCGATAGCCTGGGCAAGGTTGATGGAAACCGTAGACTTGCCCTCGTTGGGAATCGAGGACGTGACGGTAATAGTGCGAATGGGGTCGTCCACGCTCGCAAAGCGGATGTTGGCCAGAAGGGTCTTGGCGGCATTCTGTACAACGAGCTTATCGGTGTTCTTTGCCTTAGCCATGCCTATTTACCACCTTTCATAGCCGGAATTCGGCCAACAACGGGAATGCCCAGGAGCTCTTCTGCCTCTTCGGCACCGCGGATGCGGGTATTGAGCATGTCTGCCAAAACGACATAGGCGACTGCGATAAAGATACCGGCGAGGAACGCGACAGCAACGTACAGCATACGCTTGGGACCGCTGGGGGCTTCGGGGGTCTTAGCCTCGTCGATAACGTTGATGCTCTGGCAGCGCCGACGTTCTGAGCGACCGTACTCACCGAGCTGGCCATGGCCTTTGCGACCTTAGCCGTCTCCTTGGCATCGGTGCCGGTAACCGAAAGCGTAATGACACGCGTGGTGGTCTCGGAGGAAACAGACACCTTGTAGTCATCCAGATCGGTGAGGCCCAGTTCATTGGCTGCGCCGCTCTTAACGCTATCGCTATCCAGCAGCGTGGCGATATCGTTGGAAAGCATCTGACTCGCCGAGAGATCGTTGTAGCTCATCTGACCGCTATCGTCGGTCTTGGCGAGAATGTACATGCTCGTCGTCGCGGTATAGGTGTTGTCCATCGCAACGAAGGACACGATGCCCATGGCGATCGCGCAGACCACCGGAAGGGTGATGACCAGCTGAAGGTGCTTCTTCAGCAGCTGGAACAGTTCGAGAAGGGTCATGCAGCTTGCCTTTCATTTCCCCAGTTCGGATTGACAAAACTGTCCGTATGTTATCGCATCTTTTTACCGAGACCAAACTCTATACATAAGAAACAGGCTCTCCTGTAAAAATGTCGGAAGCAATCGTAAAATTGCACAACAACGCCGCACCCGAAAGTCAAATGCGGCGTCTGCATCAATATCTATGTTATATCGCTATGCGAATGGCTCGTCCTGCTGTATGGGAAACGTCACCGTAATGGTGGTTCCCACGCCCAACTCGCTCGACAGATCGAGCGTGGCGTGATGATACAGGGCCGCATGCTTGACAATGGCAAGCCCCAGACCGGTTCCGCCGCGTGCCTTGGACCTACTCTTGTCCACGCGGTAGAACCGCTCAAATACCTTGCCCTGTTCTTCAGGCGCGATACCGATTCCCGTGTCGGCGACCGCAAGGAACGGATGGCCTTCGTCGTTGGTGCCGCACTGCAGCGTAACCGTACCGCCGGGTCGATTGTAGCGGATGGCGTTGCTTGCCAGATTATAGATGAGCTCGTCAATCAAGCGCGACACGCCCTCGATGACCACAGGCTTGGTCTCATGACTTATCGTCACATTCGCCTGACGGGCGACCTGTTCAAGACGCTGCTCGACCGCTAGATGGCACGCGAGAGCTCAATAGGCTCCGTGGACCCAATGGGCACCGCCTCGCCCTCAGCTGCACGCTCGGCCTCGTCCAAGTTAGACAGCGTAAGGATATCGTTGACAAGCGCTGCCAAGCGGCCCGCCTCACGATAGATGCGACCGCCAAAGTTGCGCAGGTCGCCCTCGCCCTCGACCATGCCGTTTGCGATGAGCTCGGCATAGCCCGAAATCGCCGTAAGCGGCGTCTTGAGCTCATGGGTGATATTCGCCGTGAACTCGCGGCGCATACGGTCGTTGTCCGCCAGCACCGCCATTTGGCGCTTGAGCTCCTGGCGCTGCGACTCAATACGCTCAAGCATGGGGACCATCTCGGCATAGGCGTGCTCATAGCTACGGCGTGGGTGGTCCAAATCCACCTCTTGCAAAGGCGCGATGATGGCACGGGACTCGCGCGCGCCATAAAAAACGAGAGTACCGCACCCGCTGCTGCGATAAGCAGCATCGGCGCCACCATCGACAGCAAAATCGCCGCAACGCCAGGCTGGGCCTGCGCCAAGCGGACAACCTGGCCGTTATCAAGGGCGACGGCGCGATACAGCATAATCTCGTCGAGCGTAGAGCTTGCGCGCTCCGCGGAACCCGAACCACTCTCAAAGGCCTCGATGACCTCGGGGCGATCGCCATGGTTGGGCAGTGTGGAAGGCGGCGCCTCGTTGTCGTAGGCAACCGATCCATCCTTGTTAATCAGCGTGATGCGCAAGTCCTCTCGATCGAGGCTACGCAAGAACGGGATGGGCTCCTGCTGCTCGTCGAGGGCGGCAGCAATGAGCTCGGTTTCTTGCGCCAGGTTGGCACTCGTGCATCCGCCAAGGTGTTTTGCACAAAGAACGCACCCAGCACCGTAAACGCCACGATAACCGCCATGGCGCAGACAAAGATCGTCACAAAAACGCGGTGCGACAGCGTATGTTTTCCCTGGGGGGCGAAGACCACGGGTTACTCCTCCGATGCGGTGGCCGCGGTGTCGTCACCTTCGGCACCATCACCGGCAGAAGGCTCGGCCAAGCGGTAGCCCACGCCGCGCACGGTCTCGATGGCGCTGGCATGCTCGCCCAGTTTTTGGCGAAGCGTCTGCACGTGCACGTCAACGGTGCGCGAACCGCCGTCGAAGTCCCAGCCCCACACGCTCTGCAGCAACGACTCGCGGGTAAAGACCACGCCGGGCTTGCGCATGAGGTACTCGAGCAGGTCGAACTCGCGCAGGGTGAGCTTAAGCGACTCGCCGGCAACAGTCACCTCACGATGGCTGGGCGAGAGCACGATGTCGCCCACGCTGAGCACATCGCTTGCCTGTTTGACCATGCCGCCGCGACGCAGCAGTGCGCGGCAGCGGCTGGCGAGCTCCATGAGCGAAAACGGCTTAGTCAGGTAATCGTCGGCACCGCATCGAGCGCCATCACCTTGTCGAGCTCGGTATCCTTGGCGGTAAGCATCATGATGGGCACCGTCGCCGTCAGGCGATCGGCACGCAGTCGACGCATAATCGCCAAGCCATCGGTATCGGGCAGCATGATGTCGAGAAGGACGGCATCGGGTACCCGTCGCGCCACGGCAGCCTTAAACTCACCGTCGCACGAAAAGCCTTCGGCCTCAATCCCCTGCTTGCGCAGCGCATAGACCGTCAAATCCCTGATGTTGTCATCGTCCTCGACGTAATAGATCATGTTGAACCCCTTTGCGGCCGGCATGACCGCATCTTAACCCTAAAGGTACCTTTACTAGATGGTATCAGCCAAAACGCCCCGTCAAATAATCCGCCGTGCGCGGATCGGTCGGATTCTTGAAGAGTTGCGCGGTGGGCGCGTGCTCCACCAGCTCACCCAGCAAAAAGAATGCGACCGAATCGGAGATACGCGCCGCCTGCTGCATATTGTGCGTAACGACCACGAGCGTGCAGGTCTCTTTGAGCTCGCAGGCCAGCTGCTCCACCACCAGCGTCGATACGGGATCGAGTGCCGAGGTCGGCTCGTCCATCAGCAGAATGTCGGGCTGCACGGCAAGTGCGCGGGCGATGCACAGGCGCTGCTGCTGGCCGCCCGAAAGACCCAGACCCGACTCTTTGAGCTTGTCCTTGGCCTCGTCCCACAGGGCGGCGCGTCGCAGGGAGTCTTCGACCAGCTCGTCGAGCACGACGCGATCGCGCACACCCATACCGCGCGGCCCATAGGCGACGTTGTCGTAGATGCTCATGGGAAACGGTTGGGGCGCTGGAACACCATGCCCACGCGCTGGCGAAGGCGGCAGATGTCGTAGTCGCCCAGGATATCTTGACCATCGAGCGCAATCTTGCCCTCGATTCGGCAGTCCTTGATGCCGTCGTTCATGCGGTTAAAGCAGCGCAGCAACGTGGACTTTCCGCAGCCCGAAGGCCCGATGAACGAGGTAATCTGCTTGTCGCGGATCTTGATATTCACATCCTTGAGCGCATGGTGGTCGCCATAGAACAGGTCGAGGCCCTCAACATCGATTCGCGTCGGCGAGGCGGCAAGATCCTCTGCCGTGGGGCGAGTCGCATCCCCAACCTCGCGCTCGTGCGCGGCCTCGGCCTGCGCTTTCATGAGTTCTTCAAGCTCCGTGGGCTCCACAGCCGCAGCAGCCGTCATACCGCATACCTCCACATCGATATCAATTCAGCAGTATCGATAGTAGGAATCGCGGCTCATATGCACGTGAGCGCATTGTCAAGTGTTTGTAAGGGCACGCTGGCTATGCGGCGGGCAGCTCGATGGTGAATATCGTGTGTTCGGGCGTCGATTCACATGCAACGGTACCGCCGTGCGCGCATACGATCTCCTTGGCGATGGCAAGCCCCAGTCCAGCGCCGCCGCGATTGGTCGCACGCGCCGCATCCAGGCGATAGAACTTCTCAAAGATCACCTTGAGCTTAGCCGCAGGGATGGGATCGCCCTGATTGATAAAGCGCACGCGCACGCCACCGCCGTCCCGGCGTCTGGCCTCGATCGTGATGGTCGAGCCCTCATAGCTATAGGCAATAGCGTTTTTCATGATGTTGTTGAACACGCGAGCCATTTTGTCGCCATCCACGAGCACCGTCAGGTCCTCGCGAATATCAACTTGGACTTCCTTATGCTGCTCGTTGAGGATGGGATAGAACTCGTCAGTCACCTGAGCCAGCAGCAACCCCAGATCAACATAGCCGCGCGTGAGCACGATATCGTGGAAGTCAAAACGCGTGATATCGAAGAACTCTTCGATGAGCGTATCGAGCCGGTGCGCCTTGTCGAGCGCCACGCCCGTAAAGTGCGCACGTTGCTCAACCGGCAGCTCGGGAGCCTCTTGCAGCAGCGAAAGATAGCCCACCACACTGGCAAGCGGGGTGCGTAGGTCATGTGCCAAGTACGTGACCAAATCGTCCTTGCGATGCGACTCGTCACGCAGAGCTTGCTGCACCTTGCGCTCACGGTCACGCACGCGGTTAAGGGCGCCCTCGACCTCCAAGAAGTCGCCGTCGATGTTATCCCAGGTGTCGGGGTGATCGATCAGGCGATCTTGAATACGAGCGGCCAGCACACAATCGGCATGCTGCTCGCCCTGCTCGTAGCCCTGGTAGTACAGGCGCGGCCACACAAGAACAGCACGCACGCTGCAAGCGCCAGCACAAAGCCAAGCATGTTGAATACAAAGCCGGCATCGAACAGCACCGGCCCTTCGATGCGCCGAGCGCCATGGCGCCAATCGCCAACGTCATGGCCCACGCGGCGCCGCCAATCACCACGCAGCGGCACACGATCTCAAATCGATCGATCAGCAAAAAGCCGACAAGCAGCACCGCCAAGATTCCGACGATGTTGTCGATGCCAATCAGCAGCAGGCTCAGCAAAAAGAGCAGCACCGTTGCAAGCGCGCGGTTGTCGACGACCGACCTCACGTATTCAAAGAGCCGATCGGGCACCTCGAACGCTTGCCTATCGTCTTTTGTCATATCAAGATCCTCACAAGCGAAAAGCGTTATTCGATGATGTAGCCGACGCCCCAGACGTTTTTGATAAAGCGTGGCTTTTGTGCGTCGTCGCCGATCTTTTCACGCAAGTGGCGAATATGCACCATCACCGTATTGTTGGAGCCGGGCATAAAGTCCTCGTTCCACACCGCGCGGAACAGGTCCTCCACGGCCACCACGCTGCCGCGATGCTCGACCAGATACAGCAAGATTGAATACTCGGTGGGCGTGAGGCGAACCGGTGAACCGTCCACTGTCACGGAACGAGCATCGCGGTTGATCTCCAAGCCGTCGAGCTGGAGGGTCGGCGACTCGGCCGCCTGTGCGCGGCTACCGTAGCTGGTGTAGCGGCGAAGCTGAGCGTGCACGCGCGCGATGAGCTCCAGAGGACGAAACGGCTTAACCACGTAATCGTCCGCGCCAAGCGAAAGGCCCTCGATCTTGTCTTGCTGGGCATCGCGCGCCGTCAGCATGATCACGGGATAGGTATGGCTGGAACGGATCGTACGCAGCAGCTCAAAGCCATCGATATCGGGCAGCATGACATCCAGCAGCGCCAGATCGAACTCCTGCTCCAAGATTGCCTTGGCAGCATCGGCCCCGCTATAGGCAATCTGGACATCAAAGCCCTCTTTTGTAAGGTAGATACCAACCAAGTCGGCGATGGCCTTTTCGTCATCAACTACCAAAATGCGCTCGTTCATGCGTGCTCCTCTCGCGCTCCATTATGCCCGAGGGGGCGCCCGTCACACACAACAAGCGTGGGTGATTAAGTCGGCCTTAAGCACCCTTGTGCCCGTTCGGCGCGGATGTGGGCCACGCACGCACGCGATGATCGCCGACGCGGCAAACGATATACTCTTGTTCCAGAAGAGACCATCCCGTCGAAAGCGAAATCCGTGAAGTCCCTCACCTCTTTTGCAAAGCGCTCAGCCCAGCTTGCCGCCGGCTTTGTCTGCGCTATCGCCCTTGCCGCTGGCGTGCCCACCGTCGCCGGCGCCCAAGTGCTTACGACCGACAATGTTTGCGGCAAAACCGCCGATGCGCGCGGCATCACGGCCGAAAACCTGCCCGATATCGATGCGACCAATGCCCTCGTCATGGGCAAAGACGGCACCGTCTACTATGGGCGCGGCGCCGATGAGCAGGTCAAAATTGCCTCGATCACCAAGGTCATGACCGCAATCCTAACCGTCGAGAATTGCAAGATGGACGAGAAGGTCACGGTGAGCAACGCTGCAGCCACCGTGGGCAATTCGACCGCCGGCTTGCTCGAAGGCGACAAGCTTACCGTGGAGCAGGCGCTGCGCGGCCTGATGATTCCCTCGGGCAACGACGCCGCCATCGTGCTCGCCGAATATGTGGGCAAGAAGATCGACCCTAAGACCAAAGACGCCGAGGCCACCTTTGTGAAGGCCATGAACGAGCGCGCTAAGAAGCTCGGCTGTACCGGTACGCTTTTTGAAAACCCGCATGGTCTGGACTTTGATGAGTGGGCTGGCGATATGCACTCAACCGCACATGACGTGGCGCTGATGATGCAGGAGGCCATGAAAAACGACACGATCCGCGAGGTCGTAGCGAGCGAGGATTCCTGGATCGAGGTCACGGGCGCCGACGGCACCGACCATTCGCATTCCATGGACACGCATAACTATTTGCTGGGCCAAGATGGCAACATCGGCGGCAAGACCGGCACCACCGACGACGCGGGCTATTGCTTTACGAGCGCCTACAACCGCGACGGCGACGAGATCTACACCGTCGTTTTGAACTCCACCACCACCGACCAGCGCTTTACCGATACCGCAACCCTTGCCAATTGGTACTACGGCCACAAGGTCACGGTCGCGATCGCCAACACGCAGGAAAAGACCGCCAACGGCAACCCGCTTATGGCACGCATTAGCCAGACAGATTGGACGGACAAGACGATTGACGCCACGCTCGCCGACCCCACGGCGCAAGCGACCGTGTTTTCCCTTGCCGGCGAGGTGACCGAAAAGGTTAGCTACGACGATCTTTCGGGCACGGTGCATGTGGGCGACAAGGTGGGCAGCGTTACGCTCAAGCAGGACGGCACCAAGATTGCCGTCGTGGATTTGGTTGCCGACGAGGAAGGCTCGGGGCCGAATCCCATTGAGTGGCTCCTTGTGAAGCTCGACCGCCTGGGCCGCCGCATCGACAACCGCCCACTTGCGGCAGAGAGCGAGACCGTAGCCAAGGCACCCGAGGTGTAGGGCGCAAGAATAATAAGTCCACTGAAAGGAGGCGTCCGAAAGGATGCCTCTTTTTTGAGGGTTCGAATCCCCAGCTAACATTCTTCTAATTAAAAAAGGGCCCCAAATGGGACCCTTCTTTAAAGTTAAACTGGCGGAGAGCTGGGGATGTCCGGGCATGCTACGCATGCCTCCGGCTTCAAAGCCTGACGGCTTTCGCCACGGGCTACAAACGCTCTCGCGTTTGCTTACGCCCGTGCCCTCTCGGGTTCGAATCCCCAGCCTCCTTTCTCCGCACAAAAAAGGGCCCCAAATGGGACCCTTCTTCAATTCGTACTGGCGGAGAGCTGGGATTCGAACCAGATGCCCTTTTGGGGCATACTCGCTTAGCAGGCGAGCACCTTCGGCCTCTCGGTCAGCTCTCCGTAACAGCCGTTCTATAGTAACCAAACAGCCAAGGATGGGCAAGAGGAAATTTTCTAATTGCCTAGCATCCTTTCCTCCTTGGAAGCTTCGCCTACCCCAGCGAACGGTTAAGGGAGCCGAGCTCGTCGTTGCCCATGGTGCGCCACATTTGGAAGATGCAACCGCGTGCCAGGAAAAAGAAGCCGTTGTCGACCAGTTGCACAGCGGCATCTGCCAGCTGATTCGTCACGGCGGACACTGGCGGCAGCTCGAGTCCAGCCTTGCGGATGGTCTCGACCGCCTCCTCGAACGTCGGAGGCTCGCTGACGCCCATCTCATTCATAAGGCCCTGCATTTCTTCCAGCGCGCTGCTGCCCGACTCCTCGCCGCGCGGCACCAGACGGTAACAAGCCAGCGCCAGGTCGAGCTGATCGCAATTCCAATAGGCAAACGCCAAGCGATAGAACAGGTAGCCAATTGCAGAACGATCGCTGGCAATACGTAGGCCGTGGCGCGCCACCTCGATAATCTCGTCAAAGCGCTCCAGACGCGCAAGCACGTTGATGAGCGCAAAGTGCGATTGCATGGACGAGCGCGCCAGATCGTAAAGATGGCGCACCTCGGCAGCGCTCGTTCAAAGTCCTCTTGCTCGGCGTAAAAGCTGCAGATCTCGTGCTGGGCAAAGTACAGCGCATCGGGCGCACGAAGGATTCGCACAGAGCGGTCTTCTTCCAACACCGGTAGCACCATGCGTACCAGCTGGTTATCGCAAAACTGCGTTTGAACCGGACCTGTCGCCAAAAGCTCGGCGACAGCGCACTTAGCCTCCAACTCCTCGACAAGACGGGAAAAGCCTTCAAAAGCACCTGTACGGTCGACTTTTGCCTGCTCGCGCAATTCAACAACACGGGCCACGTATGGGTCGTCGTCCTCTTCCATGACCTCCAACTCGTCAGCCGTATCGGCAAGCAGCAGATCGCGCAGCGCCGGCGGCAGCGTGCGATGGTCATCACGCGGACGAGCATGAACCTCCGCAGCTCAATCGTCTCCGGAGCGGTTGACTCATACGCCTCAAGCACACGCTTGCACGGCATATCGTCCATGTCCATGCTCTCAAGATCCTTGGCGACAGGCACGCAATCGGCCAGATAGCCGCGCGCTCAAAGAAATACGTTGCGACAACACGCTCGCCCTGCTCACCGTCGGGAGCAGCAATCTGCACGTAGCAGCGCGTGATGCAGGTGCCCGCGGCAAAACACGCTGCCGCAAGCGTGAGTGCCACGCGCGCATCGTGCTCCGCGGCCCAGATCGCGCGCGTGTCCTCGTCCAGCTCGCGCCAGGCGTCATCTTGAGCGTCGTATTCGCGTTGCGGCATGGCATCAACGACAGATGCCCAAACCGAACGAGCATAATCCCCTCGGCAACGTTTGCCCGATAGGTATAGTCGAGCCGCGTGACCACGTTGAGCGCCTCAACGATTCGCGCAAAACGGGTGCGCACGTCCCACTCGCCGCCCGGCTGGCAAGCACCGTACCCGGTTTGCCCCACGGGTTATCGCTCGAGGCCGTATCGAGCAGTCGGGGAACATCGTTGGTCGTCTTGGCGATATGCCACGCATCAAAGAGCGCGCAGCCCTCAAGGCTCGGCGAGGATGCCGCAGGGGCCAATCCAGCCCCGATGCGCTCAAAGATGCCGGAGAGGCGGTTGAGACGACACTCGATGGCGAGCAGCGTGTCAATCTCGTCCTGGTCTAGCAGACTACGATCAAAATTGAGATAGAACAGCTTTGAGCGATCGATGCGAGCCAGGCTCATCTCGGACTTGGCGGCGATGGTGCGCAGGCGGGGCAAGTCAATTTCGCTCATAAGGGCGGCGGCATAGCGCTCAATGCCACTTGGATTATCCGTATGGTCAATGCGGTAGAGCAACGTTTCGATTGCATCGGGCAGCGGCGTGGAATCAAAACCCAGCAGTACCTCAACCGGCTCGGGGAGTTTTACAAGTTTGATTTTGTCGACGGCATTTTTCATACCCTCGTCGAGGCCGTCGCCGCCTGCCGTGTCTGAGACAGCGTTTTCAGAATCGGCGAATATCACGTAACGCAAGAACATCGAGGCCATGAACTCGCCGTAGCGAAGGCTGCGCGTCGAATTCCACGTCTCGCGATCGGATTGTTCGCGCATGGTGCCTTCGGGAGAGCCGATGACTCGCGCCCGGGAGCGCATCGTCCCATCGGTACCCCTGACTGCAATCTCACCGATGTTGGAATCGGACTCGTCAAGAATCAGCTGCATGTCGGGATCGTCGGGCAGCGATACTTCGTTAACGGGACGGTCCACCTTATAGACCTCACCCGAAACGCTCACGTAGCCCAAAAGCGACACATGGCTTTTGCCGACGAATTCGACGACATAGCATGATTCATGCGGGTCCTCGCCAAAGAGCTTCCAAACCACGCCATACGAGCGTCCCGCAGGCTGCTCGGGCATGGCCGGAAAGCGCTTTTTGGGATCAAGAAACCTGAGCTTGTATGTCGGACGCTCTGCCACGAAATATCACCCTAATCGGTCGTCTAAAGAAAGAGCGCGCCACGGGCTCACCGAGGCGCATACTCGAAATCTTACACGAGTCGATGAGAAATAGTCCCCTTTGACCGAGGCTCGAACCCATGCGGCGTCCGCCTAAAAGAAAAGCCCCCGTTGCCGGAGGCTTCAAGTTCAATTGGTGCGGCGTATAGGATTCCGCGCATCCGCTGCGCGGATCCGCACCGGCTTCGCCCGCCTGCCGGCGTGCTCGCCCGCTCGCTAAAAACGCTCCGCGTTTTCTTGCGCCCGCGCCTCGACCGAGGTTCGAATCCATGCAGTGCTTACGTAAAAGAAAAGCCCCCGTTGCCGGGAGCTTTAATCTCAATGGTGCGGCGTATAGGATTCGAACCTATGACGTTCTGATTCGTAGTCAGACCCTCTATCCAGCTGAGGTAACGCCGCGACTTGTTGATTATTATGCACATCGACTGAATAAAGGTCAAGCATTTTTCGAAAAAAGTTATCGAATTTGATTTTTACTCATTTGACGCAGTCAATCGACTCGATACTTTCAAACACAGCAAAAGCAACTTCTCAAGTATATCGACATATAAGAAAAGCCTCCGTTACCGGAGGCTTTAAAGTTCAGTTGGTGCGGCGTATAGGATTCCGCGCATCCGCTGCGCGGATCCGCACCGGCTTCGCCCGCCTGCCGGCGGACTCGCCCGCTCGCTAAAAAACGCTCCGCGTTTTCTTGACGCTCGCGCCTCGAACGAGGTTCGAATCTCCGCAATGCCCCCGTAAAGGAAAAGCCCCCGTTTCCGGAGGCTTAAAACTCATTGGTGCGGCGTATAGGATTCGAACCTATGACGTTCTGATTCGTAGTCAGACCCTCTATCCAGCTGAGGTAACGCCGCAACGCACGGATTATTATGCACGTGACCCCTCGATGGTCAAGCGACAATTTGGAAAAATTTTACGAAGTGATGATTAAGATGCTCGCGCCTCGACCGAGGTTCGAATCCATGCGGTGTTGCCATAAAAGAAAAGCCCCCGTTGCCGGAGGCTTTAAGTTCGATTGGTGCGGCGTATAGGATACTGGACACAAGCACCCTTCGTATCCGTCTATCTTTTATTCAGTTTTCAATCTGCGTGAGGCGTGTCCCGCTTCGGGCCAATGTGGCCCGAGGCTTTGACTGCCTCTCATAAGCCATTTCATTTTTGAGGCGAAATCGGTACACCTTATAAAAATTTTTTTAAAATTTTTTCCAAGTTCCGAAGGCCGCGCTCAATGGCGAGCCGCACGACCTTTTCATCCACACCCTCGGCCCGGGCAATGTCTTGTTTCGTCAAGCCGAGAATGAAATGAGCGTAAATGCGCTTTGCCTGTTTGTCGGGCAGTCGTGAGATGGCGGTATAGAGTTCTTGTATCGTCACTTTACGCTCATACAGTTCATAGGGAGAGAACGCAACGAAAAGCGCCTCATGCTCAATTCCATCATTCCGATCCAGGGAGTAATAGGCTTTGTGCCGGTATGTACGCAGACGGTAAGCGGCTTCCTTCCGGTCAAACTCCTTGAACATTTCAACAACATCTTCTGGTACTTCCATAAAGTAGTCTGACGTATAAAAAGGGTAATAGTCCCGTAAATTTATAATAGCCATATTGAACCTCGCTTTGTTTTGTGATGGATGGACAACAAAACAGAAGCGGCGGGGAGCGTATATGTAGGCTGAAATTTCTGAAATTTTCAAAAAATAACAGTGAAAAATCTATAAAATAGTAAAGATGGCTACTCGTTCTAAAAAAGCCTCGACAGCTTATCTCAAGACTGGCTCTGTTTCGATAGCAAATCCTGAAATAAGGTGTCGAAACATAAAAAAGCTCAAACAAATAACAGCTTGTTTGAG
>ENA-OQER01000656-OQER01000656.1-human-gut-metagenome-genome-assembly--contig:-NODE-656-length-18401-cov-1.711010_pt1 | contig 18401 bp, 26 predicted proteins | sample MGYA00242797_ERZ504639 | MGnify/ENA primary metagenome ERZ504639 (study PRJEB26092, sample SAMD00036306) | human gut metagenome | host: Homo sapiens | study: EMG produced TPA metagenomics assembly of...
TGTATGTTCCGAGATTTTCTGCAAATACTCTATGGCTCTTTTTGTGCCGGAACTACACCTGTGCTGAGATTAAATCTTCTTTCCATCCTATGATCGTATCATTCCGTTCCGCGAAAAGAGACATAGGAAGTGCCATCCTCCAGAACAATTTCCATTGCAGCAAACTGCTGCTCAGCTTCCGTTACAATATCATTCACATAATTTCTTACCACACATTTTCCAAATCTGACAGACTTCGCCATTTCCATCATCATAAACGGAGCCAGGCGGATAAAAGATTTATCCGCCTCCAGTTCTTTCATCGTATGAAGTTTCATAAATTCTTTCGTCAGCTTTTTCAGTCCGATTCCCTTCTGTTTTGTCACTGCCGAAATTCCATCCAGATTCACATATGAAAAACATGCAAGAATCAAATTGTCCACTTCGTTAAACTGCGACTGTTCAAAGGAAAGATCCCCTCTCCAACTGATGTAATCCATAATATTTCCCATAAGCAACCCCTTTTGTGAAATTTTATACTCCGTCCACAAAGCAACTTAAGGTATCTCTGATCTATACGATCTTATTCTCCATATACACGAAGCATGCTGCTTACTTTACGTACTGAGCTTCTTCCACTCAGTTCTTCCATTGCCGTACGGAAATCGCCTTCGCGAACTTTGGCTGTGATGACAACAACTTCGGCACTTTCTTCTGCACGGGCAGCTTTCTGAATGATCTGTGCTACGCTGACTCCATATTTTGCAAAGACAGCCGTCATTTCAGCAAGTACACCACAACGATCTTCTACGATCAATCTCATAAAATAACGATTATAAGTATCTGCCATCTTCTTTACCGGAAGTTCTTTATAACAGGTACATCCAATTCTTGCACAGCAGTTTGCCTTAATATTTCTTGCAATATCAAAAAGATCTCCTACAACAGCGCTTGCTGTCGGAAGCTCACCTGCGCCACGACCATAGAACATGGCATTTTCTACTGCATCACCATTGACAAATACAGCATTATAAGAATCATTTACAGATGCAAGCGGATGACTGCTTGGAATCAGCATTGGGCAAACATATGCTTCAATTCCCTCTTCTGTATTCTTTGCAACTCCAAGAAGTTTTATGTCACAGCCCATTTCTTTGGCATATTTGATATCTTTTGCTGTAATCTTGGTAATTCCTTCAATATAAACGTCATCAAAAACAACTCTGGAATTAAATGCTACAGACGCTAGAATTGCCACTTTTCTTCCTGCATCCAGTCCTTCAATATCTGCTGTCGGATCGGCTTCTGCATAGCCAAGTTCTGTTGCAAGTGCCAGTGCATCTTTAAATTCCATTCCATCCTGGGTCATCTTTGTAAGAATAAGTTTGTTGTACCATTGACAATACCCATAACTTCTGCCATATGATTACCGGCAAGACATTCTTTCAATGGACGAATGATCGGAATTCCACCTGCTACAGCTGCTTCAAACAAAAAATCCACATGATGTGCTTCTGCTGCATCAAGAAGTTCTTTACCATGTACCGCAATTAGATCTTTATTTGCCGTTACGACATGTTTTCCTGCATTTATTGCTGCCAGTATGTAGCTTCTTGCCGGTTCAATTCCACCGATCAACTCGATCACAATATCAATTTCCGGATCATTTACGATCTCATCCCAATTGTTGGTCAGAACGGCCGGATCTTCAACCTTTGCAGCAGCTTTTTCCAGATTACGTACCAGGATCTTCTTGATTTCGATCTGACTTCCAAGCTTCGGAATCATGTCTTCTTTCTGCTTCTGTAATACCTTATATACACCTGTTCCTACTGTACCAAAGCCCAGAAGGGCAGCACGAATGACTTTTTTATCCATTTTGAAATAGGCTCCTTTCTCCTCGTCCCTTATCTCTTTATTCTTATATTACTGTTCACAGGTAATATCCCGCGAGGTGTTTTTCCATGAATATGCAAATCCCGAGACATACGGGGCAAAATGCTATCACCGAAGGTGATTTGGAATGCATTTTGACCAAGTTACTGTGAACGAAGTGAACAGTGAATATTTTACCACTTGTGTTTAATAGTATTGTATAAAGCGGATTTTGTCAAGCGCGGACATTTGTACGTCTCTGGAAACAAAAAAGCCAGATACCTCTTACCTGGCCGGTTTGAAGTATCTGACTCTTAAAATCATCTTATTGATAATTATTTGTAGTTAACGATCTTTCCGAAATCTGGTTTCAGGGAAGCTCCACCAACAAGTCCACCATCGATATCACCCATTGCAAACAGTTCTGCTGCATTTCCTGCATTTACAGATCCGCCGTACTGGATACGGATAGCTGCTGCTGTATCTGTGTCGTAGATCTCAGCTACACAGTCACGGATACCTTTGCAGATTTCCTGAGCCTGTTCGCTTGTAGCTGTTTTGCCTGTTCCGATAGCCCAGATTGGTTCGTAAGCGATAACCATAGTTTTAGCCTGGTCAGCTGTTACGTTCTGAAGACCAACTTTAACCTGCTGACGGATCCAGTCCATAGTGATGCCCTGTTCTCTCTGCTCAAGAGATTCTCCACAGCACATGATTGGTGTAATGCCATGTTCGAAAGCTTTAAGTACTTTCTTGTTAACGTCTTCGTTTGTTTCTCCGAAGTAATCTCTTCTTTCGGAATGTCCAAGGATAACGTATTTAACACCAGCGTCAACCAGCATAGCCGGAGCGATTTCACCTGTGTAAGCACCTTTTTCTTCGAAGTACATGTTCTCTGCTGCTACAGCAATATTTGTACCTTTGCAGGCTTCAACAACCGGAACGATGTCGATTGCCGGAACACCGAATACTACATCTACTTCATCGTTCTGTACAAGTGGTTTCAGAGTTTCTACTAATTTAACTGCTTCGCTTGGAGTCATGTTCATTTTCCAGTTTCCGGCGATAATTTTCTTTCTTGCCATTTTTATTATCTCCTTTTTTATTTATCGTTAGCTGCTGCTACGCCCGGCAGTTCTTTTCCTTCCAGGAATTCCAGAGATGCTCCACCACCTGTAGAGATGTGAGTCATCTTGTCGCCATAGCCAAGGATATTTACTGCTGCTGCAGAGTCACCACCACCGATGATAGTTGTAGCTTCTGTCTCAGCAAGAGCTTTTGCAACTGCTTCTGTACCATGAGCAAAGTTCGGCATTTCGAAGCATCCCATTGGTCCATTCCATACAACAGTCTTTGCATCTTTTACAGCATCACAGAAAAGTTTTTCTGTTTCTGGTCCGATGTCCATTCCTTCCCATCCATCCGGAATGCATCCACGTTTTACAACCTGGATATTGCAGTCGTTAGAGAAGTCATCACCAATTCTGTTGTCAACAGGAAGAAGCAGTTTAACACCTTTTTTCTTCTGCTTTCTTTAACATCTCTAATGCATACTCAAGGTAATCATCTTCACAAAGGGAAGTACCGATATGTCCGCCAAGAGCTTTGGAGAATGTATAGGACATACCACCACCGATGATCAGAGTATCAACCTTGTCAAGAAGGTTGTTGATAACAGAGATCTTGCTGGAAACTTTAGCTCCACCAAGGATAGCTACGAATGGTCTTTCCGGATTTTCTACTGCATTTCCAAGGAATGCGATTTCTTTTTCCATCAGATATCCAACAACTGCGGTATCTACATATTTGGTAACACCAACGTTGGAGCAGTGTGCTCTGTGAGCTGTACCAAATGCATCATTTACGAATACATCGCAAAGGGAAGCAAGTTCTTTACTGAACTCATCACCGTTTTTGGTTTCTTCTGCACGATAACGTGTATTTTCAAGAAGAATAACTTCTCCGTCTTTCATGTCAGCTACTGCTGCTTTTACGGTATCATCAACAACAACCGGGCTCGGAACGAATTTAACTTCCTGTCCCAGAAGCTCTGTGAGACGTTTTGCAACAGGTGCAAGAGAAGTTCCGGTTTCGGCTCTCCCTTCGGTTTGCCAAGGTGTGAGCAAAGAATGATCTTTCCGCCATCTGCGATCAGCTTCTTGATTGTAGGAAGAGCTGCTACAAGACGATTCTCATCTGTAATTTTGCCGTCCTGCAGAGGTACGTTAAAGTCACATCTTACCAGAACTTTCTGGCCTTTTACATTGATATCATCAACGGATTTCTTGTTTAATCCCATGCTAATATTCCTCCAAATTCATAAAAAATGGGTCCGGTCCAAATCAGACCGGACCCTGACTGAGTCTATTTGTGTCATTGCAAAATACAACAACTTACTCCACACTTTAACTTATGGACTTAATTAAGCGTTCAGAAGTTTTCCAAAGTGTTTGATTGTACGAACCATCTGGCTTGTGTAGGAGTTTTCATTGTCATACCATGAAACAACCTGTACTTCTGTTGTGCCGTTCTCAAGTGGCAGAACCATTGTCTGAGTAGCATCAAACAGAGAACCAAATCTCATACCAACGATATCGCTGGATACGATTTCGTCTTCGTTGTATCCGAAGGATTCGTTAGAAGCTGCTTTCATAGCTGCGTTGATCTGCTCTTTTGTAACGTTTCCTTCAACTACTGCTGTAAGGATTGTTGTAGAACCTGTTGGGGTTGGTACACGCTGAGCGGATCCGATCAGTTTGCCGTTCAGTTCTGGGATAACCAGACCGATTGCTTTTGCAGCACCTGTGCTGTTCGGAACGATGTTAACTGCAGCTGCACGAGATCTTCTCAGATCACCTTTTCTCTGCGGTCCGTCAAGTGTCATCTGATCACCTGTGTAAGCGTGGATTGTGCACATGATACCGGATTTGATCGGTGCAAGATCGTTAAGAGCCTTAGCCATTGGTGCAAGGCAGTTTGTTGTACAGGATGCAGCGGAGATGATTTTATCTTCGTTTGTAAGTCCTTCATGGTTTACATTGTAAACGATTGTCTTAAGGTCATTTCCAGCCGGAGCGGAAATAACAACATGTTTAGCACCTGCATCAATATGAGCCTGAGCTTTGTCTTTGGATGTGTAGAAACCTGTGCACTCGAGAACTACGTCTACACCGATTTCTCCCCAAGGAAGTTCTGCAGCGTTAGCTTTTGCATAGATTTTGATTTCTTTTCCGTCAACTGTGATGGAATCTTCTCCTGCTACTACTTTGTCAGCCAGAGCATATCTTCCCTGAGTTGAGTCATATTTTAATAAGTGAGCCAGCATTTTCGGGGATGTAAGGTCGTTGATAGCAACGATTTCAAATCCTTCTGCTCCAAACATCTGACGGAATGCCAGACGACCAATACGGCCAAATCCATTAATTGCAACTTTTACTGCCATGATAAATTCCTCCTATGAAATAAATGGTTGATTATGGCGTTTGTTAAAGAAACGTCAACCTATTGCATATTGTATCGAATCTCGTACAAAAATTCAAGGGGATTTTATAAAAAACATCAGAAATTTCTATTTAAAAGGAAATGAAACCATAGCATATGCGATTTTTGCATGCTATAATAATGTCAATCCATACAAAGGAGGATACAAAAATGTCAAATCAGATCTTATGGGACTGCCATATGCATTCTTCTTTTTCTGCTGACTCAGACACATCTATGGAAGATATGATCCGCGAAGCATCTGCCGGGGTCTCACCGGCATCTGTTTCACAGAGCATCTGGATCCTGATTACCCACCTACACCGGATAATGAAATATTTGAGCTGGATCTTGATGGATACAGAGAGACTCTTTTTAGACTCCGAGAAAAATATCAGAAGGAACTACAGATTCATTTCGGTATTGAGCTTGGCCTTCAACCACATTTGAACAGTTATTTTCACAAGCTTTTGAAAACCATGCCGTTTGATTTCGTAATTGGATCTTCTCATATTGTACACGGATATGACCCTTATTATAAAGAATATTTTAAAGGGCGCGAAGAATCTGCATGTTACCGGGAATATTTTGAATCCATTCTCGAAAATCTGCATGCATTTTCTGAGATGGATGTATATGGACATATTGATTATATTGTACGCTATGGCCCGAATCAGAATAAATACTATACTTATGAACGTTACCAGGATATTCTTGATGAGATCCTGCGCACCGTCATTGCCAGGGGACGGGGAATTGAGCTGAATACCGGCGGTTTCCACTACGGCCTCGGAGAGCCAAATCCCTGCCGTGCAGTCATTCGCCGCTATCGCGAACTTGGTGGTGAGATCATCACTGTCGGTGCTGATGCGCATGGACCGGAAAAGATTGCCTATGATTTCGATAAGGCTGCTGCAATACTTGCAGACTGCGGTTTTAAGTACTATACTGTATTCCAAAACCGTAAACCGGAATTTGTCAAATTATAATTTTCAGATAAAGATACAAAAGGAGGAGATCCATCATGCAAAAAAACGTCTTCAGAAAAAGCGTGAAGCTGCCAAAGCTTCTGCTTTCCAGGCTGCTGCTGCGAAAGCAGAAACCCCGAAAATAACTACAAAAAAAGTTCAACCAATTAAGGTTGAAACAACAAAGACTGAACCTGTTAAAGTCGAGACTAAGAAAACAGAGCCTATCAAGGTTGAAACAAAGAAGTCGAACCTGCTAAAGTTGAAACGCAAAAAGCTGAAGCTGTCAAAGTTGAAACAGCTAAAGGTCGAATCAGCTAAGGTTGAGACTAAAAAACAGAGACTGCCAAAGTCGAAACTACAAAAGCTGAACCAGTCAAACTGGAAAATAAGCGTGATGATGATCACATCTATCGTGAGCGTCTTGCCCGTCATCTGGACGAGCTGAAATGGCTCTACTGTGAACTGTATCAGGATAACCCATATGTCACAATGCATCTCAATGATCTTCTCAAAGTTCTGAAGAAATTCTATGATATGAGAAATGATGCCCTGAAAGAATCTGATCTGAATCGCGAAAAAGATCCGACATGGTATAAACGCAACGATCTCACCGGTATGATGATGTATGTCAACGCTTTTGCCGGTACTCTTTCCAATCTGGAATCCAAACTGGATTATATACAGGAATGCAATGTCAATTATCTGCATCTGATGCCACTCCTTGACTCCCCGAGGGGACGCAGTGACGGTGGTTATGCAGTTGCTGATTTCCGGAAGGTTCAGGAAGAACTTGGAACCATGGATGATTTTGCAGCACTGACTGCTGCCTGCCATAATCGCGGCATCAACGTCTGCCTGGACTTCGTCATGAACCATACATCCGAAGACCACGAATGGGCAAAACGCGCCCGTGCAGGAGAAAAAGAATATCAGGACCGTTACTTTTTCTTTGATAATTATGATATTCCTTCATTATATGAGCAGACCTGCCCGGAAGTGTTCCCGACAACTGCACCTGGCAACTTCACCTGGCTGGAAGACCTTCATAAACATGTTATGACTACTTTCTATCCGTATCAGTGGGATCTGAACTACCGCAATCCGATCGTCCTGAACGAAATGATCTTTAACATGCTGTACCTGGCTAACCAGGGTGTAGATATTGTCCGTCTGGATGCTGTACCATATATCTGGAAGCAGCTTGGGACGAACTGCCGTAACCTGCCACAGGTTCACACCATCGTTCGTATCATGCGTATGATCTGTGAGATCGTATGCCCTGGCGTTCTTCTTCTCGGAGAAGTTGTCATGGCTCCTGAAAAGTTGTTCCATATTTCGGAACTGTCGAAAAACCAGAATGTCATCTGCTGTACAACGTTACGACTATGGCAAGCACATGGCACACAGTTGCAACAAAAGATGTCTCCCTGCTTCGCCGTCAGCTGGATATCATCTCCGAACTTCCGAGAGATTATGTATTCCAGAATTATCTGCGTTGCCATGACGATATTGGATGGGGACTGGATTATGAATATCTCGAAAACTTCGGTATTCAGGAAGTACCTCATAAGAAATATCTGAATGATTTCCTTACAGGAAAATATCCAGATTCTTTTGCACGAGGAGAACTTTATAATGATGATCCGCGTCTTGGTGATGCAAGACTGTGCGGAACAACAGCTTCTCTCTGTGGTATTGAGCGTTTTGGATTTGAAGGAAATCAGGAAGGTGTGGACAGAGCTGTCCGTTATGATATTACACTGCATGCATTCATGCTCTCTCAGTCCGGTATCCCGGTATCTACAGCGGCGACGAGATTGGTCAGGTGAATGATTATTCTTACAAAGATGATCCGGAAAAATCCGATGATTCACGTTATCTTCACAGAGGAAAATTCGACTGGAAGCTGGCTGAAAACCGTCATGATCCTGCTACTGTACAGGGCAAACTTTTCCCTATGCTTGATAAACTGGAGCATATCCGTTCAAGCCATGGTATATTCAACAGCAACGTGCCAATCATACCATTGACACCTGGGATAATTCCATTCTTGCCTTTGTACGTGAGAATGATGAAGAAAAATTTATCGGAATCTACAATTTCAGCGAAAATGATAAAGTTGCATGGATCAATGAAGAAGATGGTATGTACACAGATCTTATCTCCGGACGTGAGATGGAAGCCAAAGGTGTGCAGATTCCTGCATTCGGATGCTATTGGCTGTGCAGAAATAAACAATAATTTTTAAGTACATAAATATTTAAAAAGGCTCCGGTCAGATTGACCAGAGCCTTTTTATTCGAATTCCTATTCTATTTGCGTAATTTATCAATAAATGCAGTAAATTTTCCTGGGTTTTCTTTATCCAGAGAACGTGCATAGATTCCCTTCAGCCAGACAGTGATCACATCGATCAGTACCGGTGCAAAGGTCATCAGGATGAATACCAGGATGATCATTCCAAAATCCAAAGAACCAAGAGAAAGCAGTTTCTGGAAAATAACGGCCGCCGCAAAGAATATAAACTGCATACCGTAAATGATCGTCTTACGATAGGTATTCAGTGGTGCATAAACGGTCTTCAATGCAGCCATATAGTTCCATCCCGTAACAAGAACACAGGCCGTATTCAACATTTCTGTGGAATGATATACATTCTGACAAACGAGCATGACCGCAAACACACACGATGTAATCGTGAGTGCTGCCGGAAACGCATTGATAAATACATGCCTCAGGAACGTATGATCAATCTTCTCGTAATTGTTTTCCTGTGCAAGCAGGAATGTCGGAATACCTACCGCACACGCGCTGATCAGTGACATCTGGATCGGTTCAAACGGATACGTATTTCCAAAAAAGATCGTCAGCAATGACAACATAACGGAAAACATCGTCTTGATCAGGAACATGGATGCCGCCGTACGGATGTTGTTTACGACTCTTCGTCCCTGATTTACAATATGCGGCATAGATGCAAAATTTGAATCCAGAAGAACAACATTTGCAATATTCTTTGCAGCATCACTTCCCTGTGCCATGGCAATACTGCAGTCAGCCTCTTTCAGGGCAAGAACATCGTTGACACCGTCACCAGTCATAGCTACTGTATGTCCCTGGGACTGCAGTGCCTGAACCATCGCTTTTTTCTGCTGTGGCGTCACCCGTCCGAACACGCTGTACTCTGCTACTGCATCCTGAAGCATCTCATCGGATGTCAATGTCGTCGCATCTACATATCTGTCGGCATTTTTAAGTCCGGCACGCTTGCAATCGCTGCGACCGTCACCGGATCATCACCGGAAATGACTTAAGATCTACCTCCTGGCTTTCAAAGAATGCCAGTGTATCTGGTGCTTCCTCTCTGATCACATCTGTCATAAGCATCAGTGCAAGCGGTTCCAGTCCCTCTGGAAGTTCTGTTCCTTCTACCATCTGGGAACTATGCGCCAAAACCAGTACTCGAAGCCCGTCTTCAGCATATGCCTGACATCGTTCTGTCAGCTCCTGGTTATCTTCTGGAAACAGGAACTGTGCTGCTCCCATCAAATATGTGCCTTTTTCTTCAAAAACGGCACCACTGTATTTTCTGTCGGAAGAAAATGGAATCACATGTTCCAGTGTCATACCCTGCTTTGCCGGAAAACGTTTACGCAATGCGTCGATCGTTGCATTCTGATCTTTGAGTACGTACATCATATTGCACATGATCTCGCCGACTTCGTCCATAAATGCCGGACCCGCGTCTGTTTCATCTGTCGAAACCTCAGTTGCAGAAACTTCTGTTATTTCTGTATCGGATACTTCGGCTGCCTGTACTTCTGTCTGTCTGGATTCCGTATCCATTTCTGTCAGTTCTGCTGATTCCGTAATCTCGGCCAGTCCTGCATCGACTTCCGCATCCGTACTCTCATCTTTAGAAACTCTGTAAGGCTCCACACGCTCCACGCACATGGTTCCTTCGGTGATCGTACCAGTCTTGTCCAGACAAAGTGTGTCAACTCTGGCAAGCGTCTCAATACAATAGAGCTCCTGCACCAGTGTCTTCTTATTAGCAAGGACAAGTGCTCCAAGTGTCAGTGCAACGCTGGTCAGAAGAACAAGGCCTTCCGGGATCATACCAAGGACTCCGGCTACCATACTTACGATAGAATCCTTAAATGTATCTCCAACAATATAGTACTGCTTGTAAAACAACAACGCTCCAATCGGTACAATAATGATACTGATCACCTTCAGAATCGCATTCAGAGAATTCTTCAGTTCTGAATTGTGACGCTTGAATTCTTTTGCCTCACTGGTGATCTGGGCTGCATAGTTGTCCTTTCCGACATGGATGATCTGACAGTTTGCCTCTCCGGAAGTCACAAAACTTCCGGAAAAAAGCTCATCTCCCACATTCTTGAAGATTGTCTGATTCACCAGTCAAAAGAGATTCATTGACCTCTACACTGCCTTCAAGCACCCTCGCATCTGCCGGTACCTGATCACCGGTCTTGAGACAGACCACGTCATCCAGTACCAGTTCTTCTGTCGGAACGGTCCATTTCTGTCCTTCACGGATAACAACTGATTTTCTCGCTGTAAGGATTGCCAGCTTATCGATTGTTTTCTTGGCACGTATCTCCTGTGCAATACCGATCAGGGTATTGATAACAATGATACATACAAAAAATGCATTCTTATAAGAGCCAACCAGAAGTACAAGCACCAGAAGTACAAGGTTCAGAAAGTTGAAAAATGTCAGTGTGTTTTCTCTTATGATCTGCTTATAGGTCCGGGTATTCGGATTCTCGTCCGCATTAACCTTGCCTTCTGCGATTCGCTCATTTACCTGTTCATCTGTAAGTCCTGTCAACATTTCACCTCACAATTTACTGTTTGCTACAAATTAATATTTCCAAACAGCATTCTCTATTTTACCGTTGCATTCTCCCCCTCACAGCCGAATTTATTAATATTCTTCTTCCTCTTCACCCTCACTGATGTCAGACTTTGGTTTGTCCAGTCCCTCGATCACGATTCCATGTTTCTGTGCATAATCCCACAGTGCAGCATGGATTGCTTCTTCTGCAAGAAGTGAGCAGTGTACTTGACCGGCGGAAGTCCGTCCAGAGCTTCCATAACGGCTTTATTTGTGATCTGCATTGCCTCTTCGATGGTTTTTCCTTTTACCAGCTCGGTTGCCATACTGCTGGTTGCAACAGCAGCACCACAGCCAAATGTTTTGAATTTGCATTCTTTGATGATATGAGTCTTATCATCGATATCAAGGAACATTCTCATGATATCGCCACATTTAGCGTTACCAACGGTTCCTACACCACTTGCGTTTTCGATTTCTCCTACATTTCTTGGATGCTGAAAATGATCCATAACTTTTTCACTGTACATAATATAACTTCCTCCTGTTATTTTCTTCTTATTTTCTTCGGTCTATCATCGTCTGCTTGATGAACACTTTTTATTTATTACTGCTGATGTTTTCTTGATAAAATCTTCATATAATGGAGACATACTTCTCAGATACTGTACAATTTCTTTCAGTTTATCTACTGTAAAATCAAGATCTTCTTTTGTTGTCTCATCGCTTAAAGTAAGTCTCAGAGAGCATGCGCAACCTCATGCGGTACACCGATCGCAAGAAGTACATGAGACGGATCCAGAGAGCCGGATGTACATGCAGATCCACTGGAACCGCAGATGCCGTTCTGGTCAAGCATCAGAAGCATGGACTCACCTTCGATGAACTGGAAGCTTACGTTTACGTTGTTCGGGAGACGTTTTACTCTGTCACCGTTCAGTCTGGAATATGGAATCTCAGTAGTCAGACGATTGATCAGATAATCTCTCAGTTCGATTTCCTTAGCAGTACGTTCTTTCATAGTTCTTACTGCACGTTCTGCTGCTGCACCATATCCAACGATTCCAGGAACATTCTCTGTACCTGCACGACGTTTACGTTCCTGTGCGCCACCATGTATGAAGGATTTGATCTTGACACCTTTACGAATATAAAGGAAGCCGATTCCTTTCGGTCCATTAATCTTGTGTCCACTTGAGCTCAGCATATCAATGTTGTATTCATCCACATCGATCGGTACCTGGCCAAATGCCTGAACTGCATCTGTATGGAACAGGATGCCATGTTCTTTGGCAATACGTCCAATTTCTTTGATTGGCTGAATGGTTCCGATCTCATTGTTTGCAAACATTACAGAAATAAGGATGGTTTCCGGTGTGATTGCTTTTTCCAGTTCATCCAGACGGACAACTCCATTCTCATCCACATCAAGATATGTGATCTTTGCTCCTCTTTCTTTTTCCAGATATTCACATGTATGCAGAATAGCATGATGCTCGATCTTGGTTGTAATAATGTGATTACCTTTGGATTTGTATGCTTCAAAGGTAGCCTTAAGTGCCCAGTTGTCTGCCTCACTTCCGCCTGCTGTAAAATAAATATCTTCTTTTCTGGTATTCAGTGCATCTGCAATCTGCTGTCTTCCTTTTGTTACAGCCTCTTTGCTCTTCTGTGCAAATCATAGATACTGGAAGGATTTCCATAATATTCAGAAAAATACGGAAGCATTGCATCAAGAACTTCCGGAGCAGTTTTGGTTGTTGCTGCGTTATCCAGATATATTAATTTACTCATGTTTTTTCCTCCTGCTTAAAAAATGAAATTTTACATTTTTTCCTGTTGTTTTTTCCGGCTTTCTTCAATCAACTGATCCAGCATCATAGTATCTACCGCCTGTGTGATACTGTCGTTGATTCGTTTCCACACATATTTCGTCACGCAGATATCGTGATTCTCACAGGTGCTCTCATCTTCATTCCGGAACACTGTGCAGCCTCCAGACTTCCCTCCAGAACCCTCAGGACATCACCCACGGAAATCTCTGCTGCCGGTCGTCCCAGCCGGTAACCACCACCGGCACCTCTGGTACTATCCACCAGACCAGCCTTCTTAAGCTTCGCCATAAGCTGCTCCAGATAACTGTCTGAGATATTCTGTCGGCTTGCAATACTCTGAATGGAAACGGCTTCTGTTTCACAATGCAGACCCAGATCAATCAATGCTTTGAGACCGTATCTTGCCCTTGTTGACAGTTTCATCCACTCACCTCTTTAATTCCTAGTGTTTTCGTCGGATTTATTTCAAGTCATACTTTAGCAGAAACACTCTGTTCTGTCAAGGAGGTTTTCTGCATATACTGTCAAAAAGCCACAGGACGTTTTTCATGTCGAAAGAACGATTTTTCAAAGGAACTTTCCTTCTGACTTCTGCTGGCCTGATCAGCCGTATTATGGGCTTCTTTTATAGAATATTCCTTTCACATACCATTGGTGCAGAAGGAATCGGTCTGTATCAGCTGGTTGTTCCTCTGCAGCATCTGGTTCTTGCCATGACCACCTTCGGGATTCAGACAGCACTCTCCCGCCTGATATCCTCTCACACGGCACTTGGAGAAAAAAAGAAGCGCAGGACTGTTTCCGCATTGGTACCTTTCTTGCTCTTTTTCTCTCCGGCATAGCCGCATGGAGCATTTTTACTTTTTCTGATTTTTTTGCTGTACAGATTTTAAAGGAACCGGCTACTGAATCACTGATTCGCCTGCTCGCCCTAAGTTTTCCCTTTGCTTCCGTCCATCTCTGTGTTAATAGCTACTATCTTGGACTGAAAAAAGCTTCTTTTCCCGCTGCCACACAGATTCTGGAACAGCTCGTCCGTATTTTTTCCACCTGCCTGCTCTGGCAGATCTGTCTATCCCGCAATATTGCTGTCACCGCAATGATTGCAGTTGCAGGAAGTTTTCTCTCAGAACTTGCCGCTGCTCTGTGTTCTTTTATCTGTGTAAGTCTGAACAGTTCTGTATCTTCACATCATATAGAAAAACCTGTGCAAAAAATATCTGAGATCGGGCATATGGCACTTCCCCTGACTCTGAACCGGCTTCTTCTCTCTGTACTGGCCGCCATCGAAGTTGTATTGATTCCCCAGTGTCTCCGTATGTATGGTCTCTCTCCATCCGAAGCTTTGAGTCTCTATGGAGTTTTTACCGGAATGGCTCTTCCCTGCATTCTTTTTCCTTCTACCGTTACCAGCTCTGCATCTGTCATTCTGATGCCCTCTGTTGCGGAAATGCACACTTGGACACCACAAAAAAAATCCGCTATATCACACGTACCACCTGTACTGCCTGTATCCTTCTCGGATCTTTATGCACCACCGTTTTTTACTTTGGGGGAAATTTTGCCGGAACCATACTTTTCCATAATACAGATGCCGGACTCTACATTCGTACACTTTCATTTATCTGTCCGTTTCTTTATACAAATATTGCACTTACCAGTATTTTGAATGGTCTGGGAAAAACCGGAACAACACTCGTTCACAGTGTTCTCGGGATTCTTCTCCGAATCTCTTTCGTAATATTTGCCATCCCCGTCCTTGGTATACGTGGATATCTGTATGGACTTCTGCTTAGTGAAATTCTGCTCAGTCTTTTACATATTTATGCACTGTATCATATGGAATTTTAGCAATTACACATGGTAACTTTATAAAGTTTTGCGTTAAATATATAACATTTCTATCGACAACCACTTTTTAATCGTTTATAATAAACGCGATATGTCCGATGCTGTCAGACAAACGGGGAACGCCCCGCATATGCAATTATGAATATACCATTATGTCCGGTAAATTCCGGATGCGAGGAGGAAAATATGGGATTCACTTTTTTAAAGAAACTGCCTACACCTGCCGAGATCCGCAACCAGTATCCCATCGATGCTGCAATTCAGGAATTGAAAGCAAAAAGAGATCAGGAGATCCGTGATGTCTTTACAGGCAAATCTGATAAATTTCTTGCAATCATCGGTCCATGTTCTGCCGATAACGAAGATGCTGTTTGTGATTATCTTCTTCGTCTGCGTAAAGTGCAGGATAAAATTGCAGACAAAGTTCTGATCATTCCACGAGTTTATACCAATAAGACCACGTACTACAGGTGAAGGATACAAAGGTATGGTTCATCAGCCAGATCCTGAAAAAGCACCCGATATGCTTGCCGGGCTGATTGCCATTCGTAAAATGCATATTCACGCAATTCAGGAAAGCGGTTTCACCTGCGCAGATGAAATGCTTTATCCGGAAACTATCGTTATCTTTCCGACATTCTCTCTTATGTAGCTGTCGGTGCCCGTTCTGTTGAAGATCAGCAGCATCGCCTTACCGTCAGTGGTATGGATGTGCCTGCCGGCATGAAAAACCCGACCAGCGGTGATTACAGCGTTATGCTAAACTCTGTCGTTGCTGCACAGGGTTCTCATCGTTTCATTTACAGAAGCTGGGAAGTTGAAACAACTGGTAATCCACTTGCACATACCATCCTTCGTGGTGCTGTAAATAAACATGGAGAGGCTATCCCGAACTACCATTACGAAGATCTTCGTCTTCTGTGGGAAAAATATCAGGAAAAGAATCTCCAGAACCCGGCAGTTATCGTAGACACCAACCACTCCAACTCCAACAAAAGGTATGAACAGCAGGTTCGTATCGCCAAAGAAGTTCTTCACAGTCGTATGGTCGATCCTGAACTTCATAAACTGGTAAAAGGTTTCATGATTGAAAGTTATATCGAACCTGGCAATCAGAAGATTGGCGGAAATCATATTTATGGAAAATCCATCACAGATCCATGTCTCGGATGGGAGGAATCCGAAAAACTGCTTTACACAATTGCAGAAATGTGTTAATCACTAAGAACACCAAAAGGCAGAGCCGTTTATCTGACTCTGCCTTTTTTAATGTCTGGGATGTGCTTTCATATACACATCTCTCATTCTTGCTACATTCATTCCCAGATAAATCTGTGTAGAAGAAATATCCGAATGTCCAAGCATTTCCTGCACGCTTTTTACATCTGCTCCGTTCTGCAGCATATGTACCGCAAAGGAATGGCGTAATGTATGTGGTGTAATATCTCTGTGAATTCCGGCATCTACCGCATATCCTTTCAAACTTTCCAGAATCCCTGTCTGCTCATAGATTTCCCCGAACAGTTTGTAAATAAAGAGGATTCTTTTTTGTTCTTAACAAAGCCTCTGGAATGCTCCATATATTGCAAAATTGCATTTCTGCTCACATTGCCGATTGGAATGATCCGCTCTTTTTCTGAATCATGGCAGATCACATATCCCATCTGCAGATTAATATCTGTAATCTGTAAATGGATCAGTTCACTGACTCTCATTCCTGTTGCATACATCAATTCCATCATAGCATTGTCCCGAATACCCTTAGGTGTGTTCAGGTTCGGTTGTTTTAGCAGCCTGTCTACTTCTTCTACCGACAGAATTTCCGGCATTTTTTTCTCTAATTTTGGCGGCTTTAGTGTTTCAGACGGATCTTCCTGCATTTTCCCTGTTCTTATCATATAATGATACAGTGCTCTTATTGATGCAATATTTCTGGAAATTGTAGATAATGCCAGATTCTCCTTCTGCAATTCCTTCAGATAACCTTGTAGATCCGTCTTGGTAACTTCTGAAAAATCCATAATCTTCTGATTACGAAGATATCGGGCCAGTTTTTTCAGATCACGCTCGTATGAAATCTCCGTGTTCTGCGATGCCTTCTTTGCCTCTCGCATATACGCAATAAAATTTTCTATTACTTTTTCCATTCCCATTACTTCCCGTATTATATTAAAAATTTATCTTCCCCAAATGTATCTGTATTATACTTGCAATTTTACATAAAATCAAATCTTTTTTCTGTGCTAAACCCTTTTAAAATCAGGCTTTTCCGTGTTTTCTACAAAATATCGCAGATTTATTGTCAACCAATACTATATATGGTAAAACAACCTTTAAAATATTTTCAAATTCTGTATTAAAATTTTCATTATGACCGGATTGCAGTAAACCTCTGACAGAATTCCAGCACACAGGACAACTGCACATATCAGCATTTTCACTATATAAGTCGATACCTGTCCCGAAAAAGAGCTATGGTTTTTCCAAATTCTCATCGAATATTCATATACATTCTTACTTACAGCAAAAAAACATGGTACGTAAATAATAAACTGAGGAAACATCAGTCCTATGCCGATCAAACCACCGTGAAATCCGAACTGAAGGATTGACATGGTCATCAACATACCCATTCCTATTCCCAACAAAATCATTCCACCTACCGCAACCAAAACCCCAAATATCGTCAGGCCACTGCCAGCAACAAGAAGAAACAAACCTCCCCTCATTCTCAGCACTTTCCAGAAATACTCTCTGCTCCCTTTTTCTGCATAAATTCCCATAAGATATAATGCAGATACTGTATTTTGTTTCCACTGCATTTTATATATCAGATTCGGAAGCACAATCCCAATGACACACCCAATAAAAAACAGATAATAAGCCGGTAATTCTCTGTTTTTATTTACTGATAGTTTTTGTTTCATCTCCTCACCCCATACCAGTCTACGGAGTTTTTCTCAGACTTAGAACATTAAAAAAGGATATGACACTTCTCAGTATCATACCCTTTCTGAACTTCTATGTCCCCGAAAGATTACTTCGCATAATCTACCGCACGGCTCTCACGAATCACATTAACTTTAATCTGACCCGGATATTCCAGTTCAGCTTCGATCTGTTTGGAGATATCTCTTGCCAACAGAACCATATCTGCATCTGTAACCTGTTCCGGTACTACCATTACACGAATTTCCCTGCCTGCCTGAATAGCAAAGGACTTGTCGACTCCCTTAAATTCATTTGTAATGTCTTCCAACTGTTTCAAACGGTTTGTGTAAGTCTCAAGTGTCTCTCTTCTTGCACCCGGCCTTGCTGCTGAAATTGCATCAGCTGCCTGAACAATACATGCAACAAGAGATTCCGGTTCCACATCTCCATGGTGAGACGCAACTGTATTGATGACAACTGCGGATTCTTTGTATTTCTTACAAAGATCTACGCCAATCTGAATATGTGAACCCTCTACCTCATGATCGATAGATTTACCGATATCATGAAGCAATCCGGCACGTTTTGCCATACGGACATCTACACCGATTTCTC
>ENA-OQER01000657-OQER01000657.1-human-gut-metagenome-genome-assembly--contig:-NODE-657-length-18377-cov-5.939507_pt1 | contig 18377 bp, 23 predicted proteins | sample MGYA00242797_ERZ504639 | MGnify/ENA primary metagenome ERZ504639 (study PRJEB26092, sample SAMD00036306) | human gut metagenome | host: Homo sapiens | study: EMG produced TPA metagenomics assembly of...
TAATTTATATGTAATAAAAACAATTTTAAATCAATATTTATTATTATTTACATCACATAGGTGAATTAATATATAATAAATAATTTTATCTTATATTTAAACAGGAGTGAGATTTTTGACAAATTTAATAAAAATAGATGATAATGATTTCTTAGTAAAAGATTATTTACGACAAGAAGAGATAAATGAAAATACTTTATTATTGAATTATAAAAGTTTATTGAAACGATATCTTTCTCAAGGTGAACCGTCAGAAGATACTTTAAAAAGTTATTGTTCTGCTATTGATAGTTATATAAAATGGTGTTTGACAAATAAAGTGCATCCATTAAAGATAACAGAATATCAATTTATGTACTATCGAGATTTTTTTAATAAAAATGAATATGAAAAAAGGTAGTATTAAGGTAAAGCTAAATGCGATAAAACAATTCTATAATATTGCTGTAAAATTAAATTTGATAGAAAATAGCCCTGCTAAAGATGTAGGTGTGAAAATACATGAAGCAAGTGAAATCTCTCCTATGAAATTTCTTACATTAGAACAACTACGAGATTTATTAAATATTATACCTGATTACGATGAAAAACATATTGAATATTTGAGAGATAAAATCATCATTATGCTTATGGCATTAGAAGGATTGAGAACAGTGGAAGTTCATCGCATGTCTGTTAATGATATAAATTGGGAGATGAAGACAATATATATTCATGGTAAAGGGCATAATGATTTTATTTATCCTCGTGATGATGTTTTAATTTTATTACAAGCATATTTAAAAATACGACCATTTGATTTTGCCTTTATTGATGAATTTGGAGAGCCAGTATTTACAACTTTGACCAATCAAGTAAAAGGAAAAAGAATGGATAGACGAGGTATTCGTTATAATGTAGATAAATGGCTGACTAAAGCAGGATTAAAAAAAGAAGGTATAAGCTGTCATATGCTCCGCCATACATGTGGTACTTTACTTTATAAAGATACAAAAGATTTACAAATAGTAAAACAAGTTTTACGTCATAGCAATGTTAATATAACTAGTAAATATGCTCACATCTATAATAAGATGGATAAACGTTATACTACGGGCATTAATTTAAATGAAAACATAACTACTGAAGATAATAAAAAGGCACACAAATAAATGTGTGCTTTTTTATTTTTATTAATTTGTTATTAATTTATCTGCCAAACAATTTATTTAAAAGACCTTGTTCTTTGAATTCTGTGCTAAAGAATTTAGTTGCACTATCCAATCGCATAATCACTTTATCGCCGACCACATCTGCTTCCAATTCAGGTGGGAGTGATTCAGCAATGCGCATAGGAGTCATCTTACCTACAGAAGATAAGCTTTTATCTTCAAAGATCAACTGATTATTTTTCTTGTTAACTTCAAAGAATCACGATTTAGACGATATTGTCTTTGGAAGAATTTAATCATGATTTCATTTACAGCTCTACTATCAAAATAATCTTTCATAGTAAGAGGTCTCATATAGCTTGGAATATCTAAACCACATTCTTTAAAGATAGATATTATTACTTCAGAGCTTATATTATATAAATCTATGCTACTAGAGCCTAAATCATTAATTTGACTTAAATACAAATTAATATGAGGAATGATTTTTGCTAGATATTCGCTATAGAATTATTTCTCATTTTTGAATTAATTCGGAACATGGACTTTTTTGTTGACGTGTAAATTCGTTGTTCCAGCTAGCGTTTACATGGAAAACAACCATACGTTTAGTAAGCTCATTTTTTAAGCTATTTAAATCTTTATTAGCTGTGAGTAAAATAGCTGAATAATAATTTAAATTTTCTGGTTTAGTTTCGCGAATGATGCGTTCTTCTTGTTTGATGATATTTCCACTGTTATTAGTAAATTGAGTTTGAGTGATATCATCAATTAATATAGGTAAACCTTTTATATCACAAAGAAGTGAATCAATGCGTGTTTTCGTGAAGTTATTTTGACCAAAAGCTTTATACAAAGCAGAATCAGTCATCATTTTCATTAATAAAGAAGCATAGATTGTTTTTCCTGCATTTGACTGACCACATAATAAAGCTACTATCGGATATGTAAATACTTCATCAGTTACAGTAGCTTCTCTAATTGTAGTACGCACACGTGCTAAAAATGGAGATAAAAAGCACCATGACATCAATTAAAATACTCAAATTTTAAAGGTTCAATATTTTTAGCTGGTACTGCAGTATTAAATCCTTCCATATATTGTAAATAAGTTTCAGCATCACGTTTTACATCACCACGATAAGGACGGAAATTAAATTCACGTTCATTATAAAAAGCACGATTGCGTTCTGGTTCAATAACTAATTGTGGCATAAATTTTTCAAATTTAGCACGGCGAACTTGAATATTTTCTAATGTTTTACGTTTAATAGTATCTATCTTATCGTTTGTGATTTTAGCCTGTCCTTTGCGGTCTGCCTTAGGAATATCTACAAAATCTTTCGCTAAACGCTCGATATCTGAGATATATTCTGCTGTTTTTACGATAGTTGTCTTGCTAACTGCTGGATAGATATGTTCGCTATCTTGTTTAGCTTTATGCAAAATAGGTAAATTTTCGAGCATTTGAGTATCTTCATATGTTATTTCCCATGCATTTTCATTTACTATTTCACTATTATTCTGTTTAAAATCATTATATATATTCATATAATAATTGAAAGCATTTTCATCATCAAAATAAACTAAAGCTTGATTGCGATCACTATTAGCTGGTAATTGGTCAAGATTATTACTACCTAAAATTACTCTAGTTGCTCCTGTCTGTGTATTTTTCAAGCAAAATAATTTTTCAGGATATAATGGCGCATCTGCCAAATATATATTTAAATTACCTTGAGTATATTTTTCTTTAAAATTAGTATAATGTTCTGTTTTATATAATTCTTGCAAAGTATTTCTTTGCATAGCAAATGTATTTTCTAAAGTAGATGGTACAAGTGCAAGGTTGCCAAAAATAATCTCTACTTTAGTGAATAATTCTAAAAGATTAGCTAAAAAATCTATATTAGTAGCTATATTTATAGTATATAATTCATTAAATCCTTCAAATAAATCCAAATATGATATGTTTTCTGGTGCACAAAATTGAGCTTTTACAACATTTACAGTATGTTGTTTAGTCTTACGGTGTGCCATTAAAAAATTCCTCCTAAAAATTTAACATAAAAATAATCAATTATAAATGAGTCCAAATTAGAAATAAATCCTTATATTTCAAGGCTTTATAAAAACTAATTTTTATTGTATCATAAGCAACTACAAATTTCAAAGTGTAGTAAATAAGATACTTTTTAGTTTTATTTTTTGCAATTAATTGAGAAATATTCTCTAAAACACTTGAAAATACATTTCAATACAATTAATATATTATATTAGAGAAATTTTCTACTAGACTTATAGTTAACTCAAGATGCTATACTATAGATACACTACTTAGGGAAGGACAAATTATATGAATAGACGTGATTTTATAATTAAAGGATTAAAATTAGGTGGAGCATTACTTGCAGGAGCAAATATTTCCACTTTTTTAAATTCTATAGCAAATATTAATAATAATATAGCTAAAGCAGCTGATTATACATTATATGCTTCTGATTTACCAATTGTTGAAAATTATTTCAATTTTACTTCTTTATCTACTAGACCTAGAACATCACATATCATAGTTCATCATTCTGCTATTGGCGGAAACGACGATATCACAGCTGCAGATATCCATCGCATTCATCTGCAAAATGGTTGGTCTGGTATAGGTTATCATATGTTTATTCGTAAAAGTGGTTTAATTGAAACTGGCAGACCGTTAGAAGATATTGGCGCACATACTTATCAACATAATAATAGTAGTATTGGTATTTGTTTATCTGGTAATTTTAATGATGAAATGCCTACAGATATGCAAATTGCTTCTGCAAGTAAATTGATTGGTTTATTATGCCAAATGTATAGTTTAAGTCCAAATGAAAATACAGTATTTGGTCATCGTGATTTTAATGCCACTGCTTGTCCTGGTGAAAATCTATATGCAGATTTATATCATCTCCGCCATATGGCTAGTAATTTCATTTGATAATTAAAAAATTTAAAAGGAGAACACAATATAATGAGAGCTTTACCTAAATCAGGGGAAATATGGGTTCACTTCAAAGGTGAAGATAAAAAATATTTGATTATTACCGTAGCTACACATACAGAAACTCATGAACAATTCGTAGTTTATAAAGCTTTATATGGTGATTTTAAAGATTATATTAGACCTTTAGATATGTTTATGAGTGAAGTTGACCGCCAAAAATACCCTGATGTTTCCCAAAAATATCGTTTTGAAAAATTGATTTAACAAAAATCCTATCTCTAAGAAATCACTTAAAGATAGGATTTTTTTATTTATTAAAATTAATTCTAGTATCTAATTTAGGAATGATATTACCATCATCAATGATATTATATTCTAAATCTGAACTTTCAATTATAGACTTTAAAAAATTATGAACTTCTAATCTTTCATTGATAATTTCTTGTAAATTCATAATCAAAGATAAATCTATACCATCATTTAAAACATAATTAGATAATGCTCTCTGAAAAATATCTATCTCGATATTTATACCTGATTGACGAAGCTCAGCAAATTTTTGTGCTACCTCTGTAGTCGCTAATTCTTGCAATTCTTGTTGATAAAAATAATTAGTAACACTGATAGCTACATTACCTATTAAATGACCGATAATAGGTATATTTTCTTCTGACCATATAGCTACATTAGAAGCTGTATCAAAATAGCCTTTATATTTTTCAATTACAGGTCTAGTAGCTTCAATATAATCAATCAACTCTTGTCTATGCTGTGAATCCTTCAATAATTCTAGTAAATCATCCCTTATAGCAGCATTTTCGGGATTTAAAAAGCCAGTAATCGTACTGATTGCCAAATTACTAGTATCTGTAGGCGCTGCTTTAGCAGGAGTTGGCACTAAACATAAACAACATATTAAAAGTACTAGCAAAGATAGCTTTTTTAATATTAGCATACGAATCAAATCCTCCTAAATTTTATTAAAGAGAAATATTTACTTTGATTAAAGTGTACTTTAGAAATATAGTTTTGTCTAGTGTCTAATTCATAAAATATTCTATACGTATAAATAATCTGCCATAACTGGCTGTAAACCGTTATGAATTAAATCATGATATACTTCGTCTACAGAACGAGTGTCGGCAATTTCAAATTGAGCATCGCCTTTATCTTCGCTTTCTTGGCTATGTTCACCGATGGCGGTACTTACACCAGCGGAAATTTTTGTAGTAGCGATATTTACGAGATTATCACGAACTCTAGCACATTCTCTAGTAGATATAGTGATACTAGCAGATGGCATAAATAAACGATAAGCACATACAACTTGTAAAAGTTGGGCTTCATGTACATCTTTAGGATTGATTTTATCATTATTAATGATTGGACGAAGACGAGGGCAAGAAAATGCTATTTCTGCATGTGGATATTTTTGTTGTAAATAATATGCATGCATACCTGTAGCTAATGCATCTTTTCTAAAATCATCTAAGCCTAAAAGAGCAGCAAAGCCAACGCCTCTCATACCGCCACGAATTGCTCTTTCTTGAGCATAGAAACGATAAGGAAAAATACGTTTATGTCCAGCCAAATGGAGAGTTTCATATTTATCGCTATTATATGTTTCTTGGAATACAGTTACATAATCCGCACCGCATTTTTGTAGGTAAGCATATTCATCTGTATTCAATGGATAGATTTCAAGTCCAATAACACGGAAATATTTTTTAGCTATTTTACAAGCCTCACCTATATATTCTATACTGGATTGTTTGCGACTTTCACCTGTTAAAATCAAGATTTCCTGCAATCCAGATTTAGCAATTTCCTGCATTTCTTTATCGATTTCATCATAATTCAATTTAGCACGTTTGATTTTATTATGGCAATTAAAACCACAATAGATACAATAATTCTCGCAGTAATTGGCAATATATATTGGTGTAAACATATAGATAGAATTACCAAAAAATCTCTTAGTAGTTTTCTGGGCTTTTTGTGCTATCTGTTCAAGAAAAGGAAGTGCTGCTGGAGATAATAAGGCTCTAAAATCTTCTGGTGTAATGTGGTCATGACTAAGTGCAGTTTGTACATCTTGAGCTGTATATTTATCATAGTCATAACTATCCATATCAGCTATAACTTTATCTAAAATATCGCTAGGTATAACTTCCATATCTGCTAAATATGCCATATGGTCAATGCGTTCTTTTTTTAATTCAGCTCTTACTTCATCATTAATAATACTTTCATTAATATGATTATCTTTATTCATTCATCTTACCTCACAATTATTACTGATTAAATTAATAATTAATCTTGTAAAAATCCTGTCAATGGAGAAGATGCACTTGCTCCTTGTGCTTTTACACGACCTAATTTTGCTTCATAAGCGAGGCGTCCTGCTTCAATAGCATAATTAAAAGCTTTTGCCATGCGAACGACATCACCTGCTGTTGCTATAGCAGTATTAGCCATAATAGCAGTAGCACCCATTTCCATAGCTTCACAAGCTTGAGAAGGTCTACCTATACCAGCATCTACGATAATTGGTAAGTCGATTTCATCTATGAGAATTTGAATAAATTCTTTTGTACATAAACCTTTATTGGAACCGATGGGAGCCCCAAGAGGCATTACACAACTAGCACCAGCATTTACTAAATCTCTAGCTACATTTAAATCTGGATACATATAAGGCATAACAGTGAAACCTTCTTTAGCTAAAACTTCAGTAGCTTTGATAGTTTCATAATTATCAGGTAAAAGATATTTACTATCACGCATAATTTCAATTTTTACTAAATCACTGCCACAAAGTTCTTTAGATAAACGAGCTATGCGAATTGCTTCATCAGCATTTCTAGCTCCAGAAGTATTAGGAAGTAATGCTATATCTTTAGGAATGTATCTAAAATATTAGCCATACCGCCATTATTTACACGACGAAGTGCTAAAGTTACAATTTCAGCTTTTGCTTCATTAATTGCTGCTTGGATTAATTCTAAAGAATATTTACCAGAACCTAAAATAAATCTTGAATTGAATTGATGTTTTCCTAATTGCCACATAATATGATACCTTCTTTATAAATTATTTTCTAAAATCAATTGAGTGATTAAATTTGCTTGATGACCAGCACAAATAGCTACTCTAGGAGCCATTAAACTATTTTCATTGGATAATGCAGTTTTTTCATCACCACAGATATAAAATTTACCCATTACCTTACGAGTATGAATTTCATTGCTATGACCAAAACCCGCCATACCACTTCCTGAGATGATATATTTTTCGGGAAAAAGTTCTAATACCTTATTTACTAACATCGCCTTGTTTTCAGGAACGTCAAAAGCTTCACAGATGATATCTTCATCTTTAAACAATGAAAAAATATTATCTTCTGTTACCTTTATACAATCAGTAACGATATTTAAATAAGGATTTATCATTTGTAATTGCTCGGCTAGAGCTTGCGTTTTATATTTATTTAGATGTGAGATGAAATAATGTTGTCTATTGAGATTGCTGATATCTACTTTGTCAAAATCAATTAAATGTAAATGACCTACACCTATTCTAGCTAGTGCCACAGCGATATTAGAGCCTAAGCCACCAAGCCAGCCTATAGCAACTTTAGCATTGTTCAATTTTTCTTGATTGACTATGCCATGGCGGTCATTTAAAGTTTGATAAATTAATTCTTTTGCCAAAATATCTGCCATTATCAGCCACCACCAACAAAAGTTACGATTTCTAATTTATCATTAGGATTTAAAATAGTTTGTGCATATTTTGCTTTTGGGACTATTTGACCATTTAACTCTATAGCTATCTTATCTAAAGGATAATTATTATCTTGCAAATAAGTAACTAAATCCTTAGGCAAAGATATTTCTTGATTTTGTCCATTAACTATTATCAAAATAAGACCTCCTCATTTTTTATCTTTTGAGAAATTTTATTAAAAAAGGAGTCCACAAAAAGATACACCCGCGGTGGTGCACCCCTTCATGAACTCCTGTTCAATCACATGGTCAACTCTATGTGATTTTAAAAATTAATATATAGATGTGTGTTAAAATAAAAAAGAGATGACAAAATGCCATCTCTTCTAATTGCAAATACATCATAATTATTATCCTACGTTGGCATTATCCAAATCAGGTTATAGGTCGAAGTTCACAACTTCCTCTCAGCCAGTTTACTAGCTCCCTGTTATTAATTTATATATACAATATAATTTATAAATTATCATTTGTCAATAAGTTTAATTATTTTTCTTGAATAACTCACTAACAAGTAAAGAACCTAATATCAAAATCGCTCCAATCCATTGAGAAATACTCATCGGCTCAGCTAAAAGAACTGTGGATAAAATAATTGCAGTTACTGGGTCTAAATAGCTAAAAATAGCAACTTTTTGTGCTGGTAATTCTTGTAGTGAAGAAAAATATAATAGATATGCTATACCTGTATGTATAATACCTAATATAGCCAAAGATAATAACGAAAAACCACTCATGCTCCATGAATTTCCCTGATAGATTACATAAGGCAATAAAATTATTGAAGCTAATAATAATTGAGCAATACTGCTATCAATGGCAGAAATGTCTTTGAAAAATTTATTTGCTAAGACTACAATCGCATAAAATAATGCAGCAGATATGCCATACAATACACCGATAAAATCATTTACACCAGATTGATTATCATTGAATATACCAGCGACTAATGCCATACCTAATAAAGATAAAATTACACAGATGATTTTAAATAGAGATAAACTTTCTTTCAATATAAATGGAGATAATAATACTACAAAAGTAGGTGCTAAATAATATGTAAGTGTTGCTGTAGCTATCGTTGTATAATTATATGCTTGAAATAAAAAAATCCAGTTAAAACCTATAGCTACACCAGCTATTAATAAATAGCGTAAATTTTTTATCAAAGCATTTCGATTTATTTTTTTGTGCAAACATACCATAGCGATAAATAAAATAAAAGCACCTACAAAACCACGCACTAGAGCTATTTGCGAACTTGCAAGTTCGATATTGCGCACAAATAAACCAATACTGCCAAAAATAAGCATAGCTGTAATATTTTTTAAAGTTGCATTCATGAAAATCATTCACATCTCTTTCTATATTTATCTAGTCAATAATTATTGTTTATAATATAGCATAAAAACAATATACGTACTAGCTTAAAATTTGTTATAATTGATTTATATTTTATAATTTTAATGAAAGTATGGTGATATGATGATAAAAGCTATTTTCTTTGATATTGATGGTACCTTAGTTAGTTTTAAAACACATAAAATTCCTGAATCTACGATACAAGCTTTACATACATTAAAAGCTAAAGGGATAAAATTATTTATCGCAACTGGTCGTCCGCCATATGACTTGAAATTTTTAATTGATGAATTTGGCGATTTATTCAGTGGTTATATTACTTTTAATGGTCAATATTGTTATGATAGTACAGGGAAAATCTTACACGAAGAATATTTAAATCGTGAAGATTTAATCCAATTTACAAATCACATCAAAGATAAAGATATCGCTTGTGGTTTTATGGAAATAGATTATTTTTATTTTAATCTCTATAATGACCGCTTAGCAAAATTAAAAGAAACCTTGGGAGATACTGCACCTGATAGAGCATTTGATGATGTAAGTCGTGTATCCAATCATAAAACATATCAATTGAATATTTTCTTAAATGAAGATGAAGAACAAGAAGTCTTACCATATTTGCCAAATTGCAAAGCTGTTCGTTGGTGTCCTTATTTTACAGATATTATTCCTAAAGATGGCGGTAAAGGCACAGGCATCAAAAAAGTTTTAGCTTACTACGGTATAGATATCAATGAAGCTATGGCTTTTGGTGATGGCGGAAACGATGTGGAAATGCTTGAAGCTGTAAAATATGGCATAGCTATGGGAAATGCTAATGATAATTTAAAACAGATAGCAGATTTCATTACTTTAGATGTAGATAATGATGGCGTAGCTTATGCTTTAAAACAATATAACGTATTATAAAAATAAACCTACTATAAATTAACTTATTTAAAAGTAATCTATAGTAGGTTTTCTTTAATTAAAATATTTTTTTAATGACGGTAAATAAAAAATGAGAATGATTGACTCTAATAAATACGTTAAATTATATGTTAGCCATATACCATCATTACCTAGATAAGACATCAATATTTTTTGGCAGATATAGAAAAATATCACAGCGACAAACATCATATTTCTGATAGAAGCTGTATTGCCAATACCTGTATACATACCATATAAAAGCAGTCCTACACAGGCACATATTGGATGCAAAATCAGATAGATACTATAATCGTTAGCATAATTAGCCACAACTGCCAAATCAGTCATCATATTTATAAAATATGATTTAGTGATATACATAATCACTAAAATAAAAATTATAAATACAGCTAAGCATCTTAAGCTTATCTTTAATACTGAATTTAATAAATTTATATCCTTATATCCTTTTGCTTTTCCTGAAAATACACTCACACCATTTGCCATACCATCAATAAAGTAGACCACGATAAAAATAATTTCTAAGATAATAGCATTACTTGCTAGTGTAACAGTTCCCATGCTTGCTCCAGCTATGGCAAACAAATTATTTATCGTCAATAAACAAACAGTGCGAAACATTAAATCCACATTTACCTTCATCATGGCTAAAAATGGTTGTAAAGTTTTTAAACTTTGAATGTATTCACTGCAAATGATTAAGTTTCCTTGTTTATAAATAGCGATAAACCCTACAATACAACCATATATTTGAGCAATCAAAGAAGCATAGGCTACACCTTGGATATTCATATCATGATAAATACAAATACGATAGATAAGACAATATTCAACACATTCATAGATATTTGCATAAACATAGTATAGCGAATTATCATCTGCCCCATGAGCCAGCCTAGCGTTACATAATTGATTAAAACAAACGGAGCTCCCCATATAATGATATCACAATAATTTTTCATCAATTCAATAACTTGGTTTTCAGGCTTCATGAGCAATGCATAATATTTGAAAATCCACGGATAAATGATTAAAAATATTAAACTTATTACTATAGCTATAAGTAGTGGTCTAGCTAAAGCTAAAAATTTATCTTTGGCAGATTCACTGCCTAAAGCTTGAGCGGAAAAACTTGTAGTAGATACTCTCAAAAATCCGAATAGCCAATATATATTGTTAAATAAAATTACTCCCAAAGAAACAGCAGCTATATAAAAAGCTTCTGACATATGTCCCATAACAGCAGTATTTACAGCTCCTAATAGAGGCTGTGTAGCTGTGGATAACATAAAGGGAATAGTTACTTTTAGATATTCTTTATAAGTTAATTGTGATAGCATAAAATCTCCCATCTATTAAAATTTTTATATTATTTTATTTAAAATAAATGACAAGCAACATGATGATTAACTGATATCTCTTTTAATTTTGGCTTTTCCTGTTTACAAATATCTTTGCAGTATTTACAGCGATTTTGAAATGGACAACCTTTTGGCAAATCTAAAGGACTTGGGATATCACCAGAAAGAGTTTCTATATTTTTATTTTGTTCATTATTTAAAGAAAAAACTGCTTTTAATAAAGCCTTAGTATATGGATGCTTTGCTTTGATTAATTTATCTCCATCAATTTTTTCAACGATATTACCCAAATACATTACAGCTATACGATGACTAAATAGACTAACCAAAGCCAAATCATGACAAATAAAAATATAGGTGATATTTTTTTCTCGCTGTAATTTTACTAGTAATTCAATAATTTTAGCTTGAACAGATACATCAAGAGCAGAAGTGGCTTCATCACAAACAATAATTTTAGGTTCTAAGGCTAAAGCTCGAGCGATAGCTACGCGTTGACGTTGACCGCCACTAAGATTATGTGGATATCTATCTATAAAGTCTTCAGGTAATTCTACTAATCGCAATAATTCTTTGGCTTTCTCTTTCATTTGTGATTTCTTTATTGATTTAAAATTCAATAATGGCTCACAGATGATATTACCAATTTTCATTTTAGGATTAAAAGCTGATATAGGGTCTTGAAAAACCATCTGTATATGGCGGTAATTTTGACGTAAATCTTCTCCCTTTAATTTAGTGATATCTTGATTATGATAGATTATCTCACCTGATGTTGGCTTATATATATTCATAATCATTTTAGATAAAGTCGATTTACCACAACCAGATTCACCAACGATGCCCACTGTTTCTCCAGCATTAATATTGAGATGGATATTATCACAAGCTGTTAAAAATCTATTATTACTAACTGGAAATTTTTTAGTTATATTTTTTATCTGCATAATAACTTTAGACATAGCGCTTTCCTCCTATTTGAGGAACTGCAATAAGTAGGCTTTTAGTATATTCTTCTTGAGGCGAATTAATTATGTCTTTAGCTTTGCCATATTCTATGATTTCACCTTGTTTCATTACCATAATTTTATCTGACATATATGCCGCCACACCAATATTATGAGTTACTACAATCATTGCTGTACCACAACTGCGAGGAATTTCTATCAATTCTTTAACTATTTGTGCTTGCGTAGTAACATCAAGGGCAGAAGTAGGCTCATCTGCTAATAATAAAGATGGTTTAAAACTTATTGCCATAGCGATACCAACACGCTGACGCATACCGCCAGATAATTCAAATGGATATGATTTCATGATATTTTCAGGATTAGCTAAATTCATACGAGTAAGCATTTCTACAGCAAAAGAATATGCTTCTTTTTTAGTAAGATCATCGTGAATTTGTAGATATTCTATAAATTGTTTACCAATAGTTTGGATAGGATTTAACATATTACCACTATCTTGGAAAATCATAGCAATATGTTTTCCTCTTAAAGATAGCCAATCTTTATGGTTGTATTTCAATAAATCTTGATTTTCAAAAAGAATTTTTCCATTTATAATCTTTCCGCTATTAGGTAAACAACCTAATATGGCTCTAATCACTGTAGTTTTACCACAGCCAGATTCACCAACTATGGTCAAAATTTCTCCTCTATCCAAAGAAAAATTAATATTTTTAACTGTAGCTTCTATATTTTTGCTATATTGAATAGTTAAATTAGATACATCAAGTAACATTAATTTACCCCTTTTATGCTTTAGCTGGTTTTATTTTATTAGTAAGCCAATAATAATCCGATGGATACATAACTACACCCTCTAAGCCTTTGGTGCTGATAATATTAGTCTGTGGATAACCTAAGAATAATGCAGCACCGTCATCTAACAAAATTTGTTGCGCTTCAATAATTAATTGACGACGTTTTTCTTTATCAAATTCGACAGATAATTGATTTAAAATCTCATCATATTCACGATTACTATATCCAGAACCATTTTGTGGATTATCTCCATTTACATTAGTTTTCCAATACCAACTTAAATAAATTTCAGGATCTCCAGTATTAGCAGTTGTAATATTAGAAATGAGTAAATCATAATTGCCATCAATACCCATTTTATCAATAAGGTTATAATCTACACTTTTTATATTTATATTAATTCCTACTTTTTTAGCATCAGCTTGTACAGCTTCAGCGTATAAAGGAAGCTCTGCACGGCTATTATACACGACAAAATCAAGACTTAAGTCCTTGCCATCTTTATCTAAAATACCATCTCCATTACTATCATTCCAACCAGCTTCGGCTAATAATTGCTTAGCTCTTTCTGGATTATATGCATTTGGATCTGTCAACTCATCAAAGCCATAATCCATAGATGGCGGTATTGGTGCTTTACCTGTGATAAAAGTATCTTTTAGTAATATTTTATTATAATTTTCTCGATCACAAGCAGAAATCAAGGCAGCACGAACTTTATCATCGCCTAAAATACCATTTTGATTAATACGAGCAAGTACTGTACGTAAAGAAGAAATTTCATCGATATAGAAATTATCATTATTTCTAAATAAATCTATATCACCAGGGGCAATATTTACAGCAAAATTAACTTCACCAGATTGCAGTGCCATAGCACGAGTATTAGGATCATCAATAGATGGTATTTCTACACGCTCAAAAGGAACTTCACTGTCCCAATAATATTCATTTCTCACCATTACAGCCTTTTCTTTTACAAAAGATTCCACTTTATATGGACCAGTACAAATTGGACCTTCTTTGGCAAAATCTCTACCTTGTTCCTCTGTACTAACATCTACGATAATAAATAAGGGGTCAGCCAAAAATCCAGGCATATTAGGTTGAGGTTTGCTTGTCGTGATTATTAAATTTTGACCATCAGCCTTCATTTCTGTGTATTCAAAGAAAGTTTTTGCTCGAGTATTTTTAGTAAAAGTACGTTCAATAGATTTTTTTACAGCTTCAGCTGTTACTAAATTGCCATTAGAAAATTTCACATTATCACGGATTTTAAAAGTCCATGTTAAATGATCATCGCTAATAGACCAACTTTCCGCAAGCCATGGCTGAATATTCATTTTTTCATCAAATTTTGCCAAACATTCACCAATAGCATAACGCATCACAACCCAGCCAAAATAATTTTGTGTTGGCTCTAAAGTATCTGCAAATTTGTAACCCCAAATTTCAAAGTAGTTTTATCTACTGTATTTTCAGAGCCACAACCAGCTATTATACCTGCAGTCAATATACCACATAGACTTAAACTAATAGCCTTCCATAATTTTTTCATTCTAAAACTTTTCATATTCAACCTCTTTTCTTATCAATAAAATCTATCAATCCTGTCTAGGGTCTAAAATATCACGTAAACTATCTCCCCAAAGATTAAATATAGCTACTACTATAAAAATAGCTAACCCTGAATAAATCATCAGCCATGGAGAAGTTTGAATATATTGACGACCTTCATTGAGCATTAATCCCCATTCTGGTGTAGGTGGTTGAGCACCAAAACCTAAAAAAGATAGACCCGCTATTTCCATCATCATAGTGCCAATATCCATAGCTCCTGTAATCACTATCAACGGTAAAATATTAGGTAGTAAATGATGATAAATAATTGTAAATGTAGTTGCTCCACTAGTTTTACTAGCTATGATAAAATCATTATTTTTTAATTTAATAACTAAACTTCGTACTAAGCGAGCATATTTTGCCCAACTCACAACGACTAAGGCGAAAATCGTATTTATAATACTTCCACCCATGATGCCAGCTATAGCGATAGCTAGAATAATTCCTGGAAAAGAAAGCATAATATCTGCCAAACGCATTAAAATAAGTTCTATTTTACCGCCAAAATAACCAGCAATTATACCTATGATTGAACCTATAGTTGCCGTCAAAATCACAATGCAAATTGTCATAAATAACGATATTTGCATACCATAGATTATGCGTGAAAAAATATCTCTGCCTAATTTATCTGTACCTAAAAAATATTCATTATTTGGTGTTTGCAATGCTTTCAACATATTGGCTTCATAAGGATCATGTGGCACTAAAACTGGTGCTAATACAGCAATGCAGATTATTAAAATGACTGAAAAAGAATATATGGAGAATAATTTATTTTGTTTTATAAAATTAAAAATCATATTGTATTAATTCTCCTTTTTTATTCTTGGATCGAGATAACTATAAGATAAATCCACTAAAAAATTAATTACTGTATATACTGTGGCAATCCATAAAACAATCCCTTCAATTAATGGATAATCACGCATAGTAATCGCTTGAACTGCCATTTTGCCTATACCTGGCCAGGAAAAAACAGTCTCAATAACAGCAACGCCACCTAATAACCAACCGATGGACATACCTAGTAAAGTTATTAAAGGTAAAATTGCATTAGGCAAAATATGTTTCCATAAAATAGCTTTTTCAGACAATCCTCTAGCTCTAGCACCTATTACATAATCTTGATGTAATTCATCTAAAATGACAGTACGCACTTGCCTAGTATATTTCGCTGATTGATAAATAGCTAAAGTAAGTGCGGGCAATACTAAACCTGAAAAACTGACCTTTGCTGTAGCAATAGGAGCTAGCCCCAGCTTTAAGCCAAAGATATATAATAAAATCAAACCCACCCAAAAGCTTGGCATAGATACACCAATAAAAGAAAATATTCTCACTAAAAAATCAGGAATTTTATTGCGATGCGTAGCAGAAAAAATTCCCAAAGGAATGGAAATGACCATAATTAAAATAATTGTAGTTAATGCTAATAAAACAGTCCCTGCAAAGCCTTCCATTAATTTCTCCATAACAGGTTTTTTAGCTGAATAAGAAATTCCCATATCGCCTTGCACTACACCTAAAAGCCAATTACCATATTGTACAAGAAATGGATCGTTAAGTCCCATTTCTTCACGAGTTTGCTCAATTACTTCTTGAGAAACAATAGTATCTGATGCTTCTAAGAGCATAGTGGCTGGATCACCAGGTGATAAATAAGTTAAACAAAATGTTAAAAAACTGACTCCAATTAAAGTAATTACTAATTGAATTAAACGATTTATTAATCGTTTCAAATTAAAACAACCTCCTTATTTTTTTCATTATTATAGATTAAAAAACTCCTCTCCTTTCTTCCGTTAAGGCAAACAAAAAAAGTCTGCCTTTGCTAGCAGACTTTTAAGAGAAACATACAATTATAAATATGAGAAAAAAGCCTAATTCTTATAGAATTAGGCAGTATTATACAACATTTATATCTGTATAAATCGCCTTCCCATCGCTCGCAGGTAATAACGGTGATTATTAAATAGGCAGTTCTCCTGGCTTAGAGTCATAGCTATTCACGCCTTCCCAAGAAAATGATTTATTCTCAGTGACATAATTGTGAAATCGCTCGTCTTTACAGTGGCGGGACCGCTCCGGCTTATACCGAATTCCCTATTAAGTCTGTATAGACACCTATTCTATCTATATTTTATTACTTATGTTTTATGTTATCATTAGTGATAATCTTTGTCAATTATCTTATAATAAATTTCATTAATTTTATTATTACTGAAAACTTTATATAAGATATATGATTTTTGTAAAGCTGTTAATTTATTGACGGGTTTATAAAAATAATTAAAAATTATAGCCATGAAAAATCCATTTATAATAGACTTTTGTATATTATTTTTCTCATAGCTTATTGTTTTTATAGATGATATAATTATGAATATAAAATTTATAATTGTTATCAATATTATAATATAAAGAGAGGGATTTTCATGTATGAAGATTTAATTGAAGAAAAAGTTTCTTCCGAAGATATTTTTGATGGGGTATTACTTCATGTAAAGCGCGATTATGTAAAATTACCAAATGGTAATAAAGCTGTTCGTGAATGGATAAAACATCAAGGTGCTTCTGCTGTTATTCCTGTATTGCCAAATGGTAATATTATTTTAGTGCGTCAATATCGTTATCCTATCGGCAAAGTAACTTTAGAAATTCCTGCTGGCAAATTAGATAGTGTGGATGAAGACCCATTAATTTGTGCTAAACGTGAATTATCTGAAGAAACAGGTTATACTGCTAATAAATACACACAAATTCATAAATTAGCTACTACTGTTGGTTTCTCTAATGAATGGATTTATATTTATTTAGCACAAGATTTAGTAAAAGGTAAACAACATACTGATGATGATGAATTTATAAATCTAGTAGAAATGCCACTAAGTGAAGCTGTTGATTTAGTTAATAAAGGTGAAATTTTTGATGCTAAATCTGTTGTTGCTATTTTAATGGCAGAAAAATTGTGTAAACAATAATTTATTTATATTTGTTATTTAAAAATTTAGGAGGTATTTAATGTTTGGTTTTGGTCCAGATATGATATATGCAATCCCAGGTTTATTGATTGCATTGACTGTTCATGAATATGCTCATGCTAAGGTTGCTGATAATTTAGGAGATTTCACTCCTCGTATGAATGGCAGATTAACTTTAAATCCTGTAGCTCATATTGACCCTATTGGATTGATTATGTTATTTTTTGCTCAAATAGGTTGGGCAAACCTGTACCAATTAATTTAAATAATTTTGATGATTGGCGTAAAGGTGAAATGCAAATTTCCTTAGCAGGACCATTAGCTAATTTAATCACAGCTTTGTAGCTTCAATATTTTTTGCTCTTTGTTTTAAATATAGTTTTGCACCTCTATTGGCTTTGTTATGGTATTACAATTAAT
>ENA-OQER01000658-OQER01000658.1-human-gut-metagenome-genome-assembly--contig:-NODE-658-length-18345-cov-8.878911_pt1 | contig 18345 bp, 15 predicted proteins | sample MGYA00242797_ERZ504639 | MGnify/ENA primary metagenome ERZ504639 (study PRJEB26092, sample SAMD00036306) | human gut metagenome | host: Homo sapiens | study: EMG produced TPA metagenomics assembly of...
TAATACTGTATGGATTCACATACTGATAGCATGGATTCCCTCTGCATCTGTGGATCAGTTCCAGCTGTTCTGCAATTGCCTTTAACAACAGGAACATTTCCTTCTTCTCCATTACCGGATGATACTTCAAATATCTGGCAAGTGTTCTTCCCTGTACATTTTCAGAACTGATATAACAGATCTGTCCATGTTCGATCAGACGCAGTACATCATAGCTTTCCTTTTGCTGCAATGCATTCCACCTCAATTCTATTCTTCAGTTTTTTACAAATGGTAATTTTTTGAACCCTCACACAGGTTATAGAATCTTTATAGATTGATTAACCGAATCTATCTTGAAAATATAGATTAAGCATATACTACCTGATTATTTTCAAAATTTCAAGACTTTTTTTACTTTTCATGCACTTTTTTTATCGCAGAAGATCAGACGTCCCGATAAAAAACGTCCTGACATGAGATATCCTCATGACAAGACGTTCTTTTATCTTCTCTCTGATTTTAAATGGATTATCTGTGGCTGAGTTCTTTCGGTGTATACAGATGTCTTGGAATTCCATCTACCATAACCGGTGATACATCTCCCTGGATCAACGGACGTACATATGAAATAAACTCATTTGTTACATAAGTGCCTTCTTTGTTTACCCAGCTTCTTGGAACCAGCTTCTCATCATTGGCAATCTTATGTACATCTTTCACTTCCGTTCCGCACTGATACGGATCATCGGACAGACGTTTTAAGACAACCATCTTTCCGGTATCTCCTTCGTCTGCTGCTTTTACTGCAGCTCCCCCAACCTGATACGCCTCCAGAATATCTACTCTTGAAGCCGCATGCGATGCTGCTCTCTGCAATGTACTTAATTCAATCGCACGTGTCTTACATCCGATCTCTCCTGCAATATAGCTTGCCAGATAAGATGCCGTTCCTGATAACTGTTTGTGTCCGAATGCATCCACAAAATCAATACTGTTGCCAAGTTCACATACATATGTACATCTGCTGTACGGATTCCTTCTGATACCGCAACTACGATGGATGTCTTTTCCTGTAATAACTGCCTGATTTTTTCCCCGAATAACTGAAGATCAAACGGCAGCTCCGGCAGATAAATAAGATCCGGACCTTCACAATCCTCTCCCTGTGACAGTGCTGTGGAACCTGTCAGCCATCCTGCATTTCTTCCCATGATCTCTACAATAGATACTACGCCCTTTTCATATTCCAGGCAGAAGCTGTCACGGATAATCTCTTTCATTGATGTTCCGATATATTTTGCCGCACTTCCGTATCCCGGTGTATGATCTGTCAACGCAAGATCATTATCAATTGTCTTCGGACATCCTATGAACCGGATGGAATGTCCAAACACAATTGCATAATCCGATAACTTTTTTAATCGTATCCATAGAATCATTTCCGCCGATATAAATAAATGCTTCAATATCCAGTTTATCCAGAATTTCAAAAATCTTATCATAAACTTCCCGGTTCTCATGTATCTCCGGAAGTTTATACCGGCAGGAACCTAAAAATGCAGCCGGTGTTCTCTTTAATAACTCTGCATCCAGCTCTGTCTTGATGTGATCTGACAGATCAATATATTTTTCCTTTAATAATCCCTGAATTCCATGAAGCATTCCGTACACTTTATTCGCTCCACGGTCTTTTGCTGTCCGGTATACACCGGCAAGACTCGCGTTGATCGCTGCAGTTGGTCCCCCAGATTGTCCTACTATTACATTTCCTTTCATTCGCTTGTTTCCTTCCTGTTTTTATTACATTTTGCTGTTGATTTAATATTAGTATATTTTAACATAAAAGTCTAGTAAATATTATATTTTTTATGCATTTTCACTATTTTAAATGAATAAAAATCTCTTATCCTTCACATCTATACTTTATACAATAATATGAAAGACAAGAGATTTTATGATCAATTGATATTTATTCAGCTTTTACAGGATTGGAAACACTTACTTTATGATTGTACCACTTTCCTTTTGTTCCGATCAGTGCCAGATCAAATTCTTCGTCCAGTGCCGGCACCGGAACATCGAAACCATAGACTTCTTTCGGCTTACCATCTATACCTATTACAGCATTGCCATTTTCATCTGTTATGGTATCCGTCGTTGGCTGTAAAAGTTTCGCTCCTTTTTTCTTGGCATCTTTTATTGTACCAGGAAACAGATTTACAATATTTTTTGATACAAGACTGATATGAATCGTCATCTTTCCGTCTTTTACCGTCAATGTCCCCTTATCATCATATGCATCATTTACATGAAACATAGAACTGTCCGTTTTAAACTCTGCTGTATAGGTTCCATCTTCAATCGGAGCTTTTGTCTCTTCCTTTTCTGCTGCTTTCTCTTTTTTCGCATCAGACTTCTGCTGTTCTGTCTTTTTGCTCTCTGACCTAGATGTCTTACTGTCATCTTTACTGCCGCATCCTGTAAATACAGACACGGTCATCACTACCGCTAATGCAAGCGTCATCAGTCTTTTTCTTAACATTGTTCTCTCCCTTTAATATTTTTTTACTGTGCATCCATGGCTGCTTTTGTATGAGCTGCATATAACTGCTGGATTGCATCGATTTCTCCAGACCTGCGATCTGTGTCTTCACACTGTCAAAGTTCTTAGATGCCTCGAACTGGCTCAGATGAATCATCATCATCTCCGGCCATGTCATTGTTCGCATGATCACCTGCCACAACCATCAGTGGACGAAGAATGACATTCTTATATCCGGCATCTTTTACTTTTGCGATAACAGATTCACACGAAGTTTCCTCCGGTTCTCCTTCTACTGTTCCGATAAATACATTCTTATATCCCAGTGTTTCCATCTGTGTCTGCATCTGAGAATAGCTGATCTTTGCTTCATCTGATGTTCCGTGTCCCATGAATACAAATGCTGTACTGTCTGCTGCGGCCGCATCAAGGCTGTCATATTCTGCTGTCTTAACAGCTTCTGCTGTAATTGCTTCTGCTACTGCTGCTTTATCTGCATTGATCACTGTCGCATCCGATCCGACTTCTCCGAGAAGCGGTTCTGCGATCTTGACAGATTCAAATTTATCTTTGTAACTCTCCACTGCTTCTGTTAACTCTTTATATTCTGCACCATGCATTAAGTGTGTTGGCTGTATAACCAGTTGCTTGACACCGTTTTTTACGGCACGCTCTAAAGCCTGATCCACATTATCAATCTTCTCGCCATCTCTCGCCTGTACATGGTTAATGATGATCTGAGCTGTAAATGCTCTTCTTACAGACCAGTCCGGATTTGCTGCCTGAAGTGCTTTCTCTACTCCACCGATATCAGCTGCGCGGCTCGCATTAAAAGAAGTACCGAAACTTACTACCAGAAGTTCCTTCTCTCCGATATCATCTCCATTTAACGGGTCATCCTGGGAAGCATCTCCTGTATCTCTTCCGAAGTAATCCGGATCTGCATTGTCTCCTTCTACCAGTTCTTTCTGCGCATCTGTCAATTTATCCCACGCTTCTTTTGCTGCTTTACACTGTTCATCCGTCTTGTCTGTTCTTTCCTGAACGTAGATCGCATCAATCTTTTTTGCAACTGCATCTGCTGCTTTCTGATCTTCCTTTTTTGAAGAAGTCTCTGTCTTCTTGTTACTGCTGCTGTCGGAGCTGTCTGATTTTGCTCCACATCCGCCAAATGCCGCTACACACATAGCTGCTGATAATAATACTACTACCAGTTTCTTTTTCCTTTCATACACCTTATTATATTGTTTATATTCAAATTCCGCAAGTCCTGCTATATCACGAAGCCATCGGGTATGCATACCTGCGCCAGACATCCAGCCACGCTGCCGTCTTCTGCCTTCCGGTTCTGCAGCGAGAAGGTCATCTTGTGGCGATTATGCTCGTTCACCACTGCCAGGGTCTGGGTGATGATGCCCAGTCCGGTACGCTTCTTCCTCTTCTGGCGGATATCGAATCCCCTGCCGTTATCCAGCACGGAAACCACGGTATAGCCCGGCTGCTTTCTACCTACTTTACCTGCAAGATCTTCCTTCCCTCCCAGCCTCTCAGTCCGTGAACCAGGACATTCTCTACGAGAATCTGGACAAACATCGACGGGATATACGTATTCTCCACATCCACTTCGGGGTCTATCTGCAGCGAGAAATCGAAATCATCGCCCATCAGCGGAGTTTCCACCGCCAGATACTGCTTCACGAAACCGATCTCTGCGGCTAGCGATACCTTCGACTGGCAGGACAGGTCGAGGTTGCTGCGTATCAAGCGGGCAAGCCCCATCAGCTCGTCGGCTTCCGCCGTACCGGCATGCAGAATCTTGTTGTTGAGGACATTGAACACGAAATGAGGGAGATTCGGTTTCTTGCCCCTTCCAGCTTCAACTGCAGTACGCGATGCCTGCTCTCTTCGAGCCGCTTGCCGGATCGCATGCTCTTGATGACGAAGAACATGCACAGCAGCAGAATCAGCAGCACCACCGCCAGGGCGATGAAGCGGGTCTGGTGCAGCTGTGCCGTCTTGTGCTCAAGCATCAGGTCGTGGTGCAGTTTCAGCGTATCCTGGGTAAAGCGGTCCATGATTTCAGAAGCTCTCATCTTGATTCTGTTGTGATCCAGCGAATCATTCTTCTACATATCCCTGCGAAGATTCTCGAATGCCATGCGGTAATCGCCCTTGGCGAGGTAATATTGCTGCAGATACTGATTGCGGATCTGGCGCAGGTTGAAGGCTACGAGATTGCTGAGATTCTCTCCGAACTGCCGCCTCTCGCTGTCCAGAATGCGGGTAACAGCCGCCATATCTCCCTTCTTCACCTCCTGACCGATATGAATCGTATTACAGTAATATACCGCCTATCGATCGTGGTTGGCCACCATGAAAGGCTCGCTCTCGGCAAGATATTTCTCCGACTGGGCAATGCTGTCCAGATTGAGATACACATCTGCCATATTCAGCTTGCAGAGATACATGTCGAAGCAGTCACCCTTCTTGTGCTTCTCCAGCAACTGCTTCAGCTGCAGGAATTTGCGGAGCGACTGGGCATAGTCTTTCTTATAATAGTAGTAGTTGCCGTAATTGTTCAGATAATACGCCTGCATAGCCAGCGACATCTGCGGGAGATGGTCTTCCGTCTGCTGATAGCACTGGAGCGATGCATCGAAATCATTGAGTTTCAGGTAGATGGTAGCCAGCCCCACATAGAGGGAGACATTCTCCTCCTTGGGCAACTGGAGGGAATCTACCAGAAAGAGCGCACGGCGATACCAGGAGGCAGCCTGCGGCAACTGATTCTTGAAGAGATAGGCATCACCCAGGTTGGCACAGATGCTAGGCGCCTGATGCTGCACATCGCTACGCATGGAATAGGCATAGGCAGACTGGTAGAGCGAAACCACCTCGTCTGCCTTGCTATGAAAATTATGATAGTTGATGCCCTGGCAGTTGTAGGTATAGGCAAGAAGTCCGTTGCGGCGCGGAGTATCGGGCTGACGAAGGGCGAAACGCAGGGTGCGGTCCACATAGCCTACCGTAGAATCGGGCGTTGCCGACTGGCAGAACCATCTTCCCTTCCTGGCATAATACTCATAAAACGTGAGGCTGTCTTTCGCCAGCTTCATACCTTTTTCTATTTCCGTCTTAGCCTGCGGCGACTGCGCATTGAGGAGTTCATCGAGCTGATGCAGTTTTTCTATACGCAGGTTATCAGCAGTTTCCTCTGCCGATTTCCGGCAGGAAGCCAGAAGCATCAGCAGAGGCAAGAGAGGCAGGAGAACCTGCCAGAGGCAAAACTTATCTTTTTTCATCATTTCTATCATTTCCTATAGAACTTTCGCAGTCCTGGACTGCGAAAGTTTGGTTTTCTACGAATTTACCCTGCAAATATAGGCAAATTAACGCAAACGGGCAAGCTTTTGGAATATTTTTTTCTTCTTAAAGCCATCAAACTTACATTTTGATATCGGATTGAGATGCCTGCGAGCTTTTACTCGGGTGCTGCGGGTATCGTCTGTAAACATCGACTGGAGCATATCTTCTGTTACGCCCTCCAATACCATCATATAGATTGGGGCATATTCTTCAACATCCTCCCAGGTAGTCTTGTCCGTGGTACCTGTTGCCTTAGGATCATACTCCAGCGATACCAGGGCTTGCTTCTTTGCCGAATAGAAATAGACATCCAGACATCCATCCTCATTATCCTCACCCAGGTTGGTTAGTCCCTGCTTGGCTGCGGCATTCTTCAGCGCCTTATAATCGCTTAGTCCGCCGTTATAATAAATAATACCACCCTTTTTGATTTTTGGGCTTTCTGTAACCAATTTAGCAAAAGGAGCCTTTACCTCCAGCTGTGGAGTAAAAGAAGGGAATCCTGCATCAACAGGCTTGACATTGCGAAGTCTCTTGAGTACAGCCAGAAGAGGATAACTCATATCCTTACCTATCAACTTGGCATTTTCATCACCTTCTTCAGTAGAATTATTGACATAACTACCATATCCCTCTAAAGAGAACACGAAATTGCCGCCATTTCTCTGTATGGTACACTTCATTTTCTTCCCATGTGTAGTAAAGAATCGATGCTGTGTACCCAAATTTTCCGCATATACCAATACGCCATCCGGATAGGTAGTCTTCTCACTATCATAATGAGGTACAACTACATTCAAGCTAATGGCTGCATCTTCATCAGGCATCAGCGACAAGGTATCATTATCTATAATCACACCACTCAGAAAACTTTTATAGGTAGGTATAGGCCATGCTGCATCGCCCAGCACATCGGAGAAGATATAAATCATATTGGCACTAGAGTCTCCTCCTGCATTTCCAATAATCAAATCTACAGGTACATCCTCATTGTGGATGGTTATCTCTTTGGAAACCTCTTCACCTCTGAATGTACGTGCACACACAGTGGCATCACCCTTCATATCCTTCGGTACATACACATTGAAGTTACCCTCCTTATCGGTCTGGCACAGTTCAGACTTATCCTTATCCGTCTGTACCCATACAGTAGAGCGGATACCTTCTTCCTTCTCATTCATCACCCTACCATATACGCGAACCATGTGAGAGAGGGTGATATCTACCCGGCGACTTTCTCCAGGAGAGAGGCTGCCACATTCACGAATGCCATCTGACTGACGCCACCATAGTACTGAGGTTTCACCATGATGCTGAAGGCTGTATTGGCAGGAACTTCATGCGAATAATATCCATCTGAATTTGTTACTGTAGGAGCCAGCAACTGTCCGATGCTCAATCTTACGCCTGGCAGAGCCTTGCCGGTATCATCCTTTACATATCCATAAACGGTACCCTGCTTTTCAGGATAATCCAGGTTGACCCAGGAGAAATGAGCCACTTCTCCTACATATACATTTCCCTGCAATGCGGCACTTCCTTCTTCCTCCCAGAGACCAGTCTTCTCATTGAAGCTCCACAAAGGGATGCTGGCTGGCGGATTCTCACCCATTCCGGCTGGTATCAAGGTAAGCTTTGCCTTGCAGCCATCCTTGAGCTGCAACTTGTCGCCATTTTCGGCATACATGTTCAGGTCGGTCATTCCATAGGAAACCAGTTGGGCGCTGGAGTTGTCGGAACGCACAGCAGCGAGGTCGCCACCCGGCATCATCTCAGAGAATCGCTCATTGTTAGGATCCAGATACACCATCTCCGACTTCACCTTTCCGGTATAGCCGACTCCGGTGCCATCCACCTTATATCCATCCTGCGGCATATCAATCTTCATTTCGCCAGCCTGCAGGGTCTGATCGGATGAAGAAGAATAGGTCTTGATGCTGGTGAAATCATTGTTCTCCTTCCTGCACATCACAACCTCCCAGCTTGCGCCATCGGCAGCATCATCGTCAGCATCCATAGAACGCACCACATCAAAATAGCCCGCCTTACTGAATCTCACTACTGAGCGATTCAGGACACTTACTACCTGAATCTGGTCGAATTCAAAGAATCCGTCGGTATTGGTAGTAGCAGCAGAAGAGCCGCTCACGATGCTCACACCCTCGATTGGAGTGCCGCTGGCATCTCTCACGATACCTGAAAGAGCGATGTCTTCCATTCTTCCTTCCACGAGTTCCGGTGGATTAATGCCGTCATCGTCATCATCATCTCCCTCATTCAGCAAATCCTGGATTTTACTGCATGAAGCGAACGTCATCAACATCATCAACAATGCCATGAACACAAAAGTTAAACTGTGAATTTTCCGTCTCATAAGCCTTACATGTTTATCAGTTAATACAAAAATAGAATTTTATTGATTACACAAATAGAATCTTATTGATTGCAAAGATATATAAAAAATGTATATTCGCAACCTCCCTTTTCGGGTCATCGTGCCTGTTTGTTATCAATGTGTTTAAACGTCGTTTTTTCGGGCTTATCCGACAATAAAAAAACAAACTAGAAGGTTAAAACGGGCTAGAAGCTTCTGCCTTTACCTTTCCCTTCGGACGGTGACCGTTGGTTCAGGGCATATTGGGTAATTTCAACCGTGCAGGTCGTATTATTTCTCGGATTTGAGTATTTTATCGCCAATTATTTCTCGGATTTGAGTATTTTAACGCGATTTATTTCTCGGATTTGAGTATTTTCGTTATATTTGCACCTGTTATTCAAACAGTTACGATTATGGCAGAATATATACATAGAAACATAGACTCAGAACTCATCGCCTGGAAGGAAGATTCCATGCGGAAACCCTTGCTGCTTCGTGGTGCCCGTCAGGTTGGGAAGTCATCAGCAGTTAAAAACCTGGGAAAGCAATTCGAGTATTTCGCCGAGGTAAACTTCGAACGTAACAAGGCAATCAAAACCTTCTTTCAGGGGGATATTGACGTACGATTGATTGCTAAAAAAATCAGCAGCTATATCAATGTCCCTATAGAAGCAGGTAAGACGCTCCTCTTTCTCGACGAAATCCAGGAATGCCCTGAAGCCATCATGGCACTACGCTTCTTCAAGGAAGATTATCCTGAACTGCATGTCATAGCCGCAGGATCACTTCTGGAATTTACGCTTCAGGAGCTCCCTACTTTTGGAGTAGGAAGGATTCACTCGCTCTTCATGTACCCGATGACTTTCGATGAATTCCTGTATGCCAATCACGAAGAAGGACTCATCCTTCTCCGTAATGAAGCATACGGAAACCAGTCTTTAGATCAAGCCTTCCATGATAAACTCGTGGAATACTTCCGCACCTACCTGCTTGTTGGAGGCATGCCGGAATCTGTTCTGGCATGGACCAAGACACATGATTTCAACCGATGCAGAAACATCCAGGAAGACATCATTCTGACATACGAAGATGATTTCAGCAAGTATAAAAAGAGAGTCAACCCAGATTTACTGCGCACAACGATGCGTGGCATCTGTCATCAGGCAGGAGAGAAGTTGACATACAAGCAAATATCAGCAGATTATCAGAGTTCCCAAATCAGAGAAGCCCTCCGCCTGTTGACACTTGCAGGAATCGTTACTCCTGTGGTCGCTACCTCGGGCTATGGTATTCCGCTGGATGCGGAAGCTGACGAGAAAAGCATGAAGGTCCTCTTTCTGGACCCAGGATTACTGTTAACCGTGCTTCAACTGGAAGGCGACCTGTCTCAGCAGCTCATAGAACTTATTTTAGCCGGCACTCCTCAGGAACTTGTCAATAAGGGAGGCGTAACAGAAATGGTTGCCGGACTCGAGATGATGCGTTACAAACCATGCATCCAGCGCCAGAAGATGTTTTATTGGGAGCAGAAGGGGAAGAGTGTTGCCGAGATAGACTATCTGGAAATCCACAACATGAAGATTACCCTATCGAAATCAAATCGGGCACCCAGGGCGGCATGAAGAGTCTCTGGCTATTCATGAGAGAGAAAAAGCTCACCGAAGCATTCCGTTGTTCCTTAGAGAATTTTGGAGCATTTGATTACATTGACAAGAAGGGCGATAATGCCATAAGGCATGTCACCATACTGCCTTTCTATGCATTATCCCTATTGAGAAGCCGTTAGTAGTCTGCTAACAAGCAGGATTAGGAATAAAAGTGCCTTTTTCCTACATGGCGACGTAATCTTTCCTACGTCCTGACACAGAAACTCCTGCGTCGCCATGTAATTTCAAGGACATTAGGAGAGAAAAAAATCCCTTGCAACCACTAGAGTCGCAAGGGATTCACATTATCCACTTATCTATTTGTACCTTAAGGGTTTATTGAAGATTGGAGGTCGGCAATTAGAAACGGTATACAACAAAGCTGTTTGGCTTCATCTTCACGTTCAACACATTGCCCTGAACCTGTGCATCTGATACTACAGGAACAACCACATTTTTATTGTCTATCTTGTTTTCTGCCTGAATATCGTCGGCATGGAGAACGGTTACCTTACCTGGGTTCAACTTCTTGATACCATTAAAGGTGACGTTGATTTCCTTAGCCTCGTTAGAGGTGTTGGCAATCTTTACGATGTAGCTCTTGGTTGTCTTATCGAAACAAGCGGTGGCATAGAGACCGTTCTCGCCTGCCACAGCCTTGCCGTTCTCGGTAAGTTTCAACACATTGGTACCCTTGTTCTCGCCGTAGAGTTGCTGAACATAGTAGTTGGCAGAACGGACAGAGCTGAGGTTATCGAACCAGATGAGGTCCGGACGCCACTGCCATCCCTCTACATGAGCGAAGAGAGGTGCATAGGTAGCCTGATAAACCACATCAGCATTACGCTCCAAACCGGTCATGAAAGCTGCCTCAGAAAGGGCTGCCTCCCAAGAGTTTGGATCATTCTCGGCATGAGCTGCATACTCGCCGGCAAAGACCTTAGGACCCTTGCGGTCGTACTTGTCGTAACGGCTGGCATTGCTGCGGAACCACTCCGGGCTCTTGTAGTAGTGCTCATCCACCATGTCTACGCCCAACTTGCGCATCTGCTCCCAACCGTAGTCGAAGTCCTTTCCATCAGCAGATGGACCAGATGAACCGCAGATCTTGATCTTTGGATACTTGGCATGAATCTGCTCCATGAACTTCTGCAGACGCTCAGGATACATAGGTCCCCACTGCTCGTTACCGATACCAATCTGCTTCAGATTGAATGGTGCTGGATGACCCATATCGGCACGGAGCTTACCCCACTTAGAGGTGACAGGACCATTGGCAAACTCGATGAGGTCGAGTGCATCGTCGATATAGCTCTGGAGATCCTTGACTGCTACATGTGCATTAGGATCCTTATCATCGTTCTGATACTGGCAAGCCAGACCTACAGAGAGAATAGGCAATGGCTCAGCACCAATCTTCTCTGAAAGGAGGAAATACTCATAGAAGCCCAAGCCCAATGACTGATAGTAGTTAGGGAAAAGGCGATGTGGGAAGGTATCTCTCCAGCGGTTCTCGTTCAGAGGACGGTTCTCAGGAGCACCCACAGAGTTCTTCCACTCATAACGGGTATCGAGGTCGGTTCCCTCTACGATACATCCGCCAGGGAAACGGAAGATGCCTGGCTTCAAGTCAGCCAAATCCTGTACAAGATCGGCACGGAGACCATTCCAGTTGTCCTCAGGGAAGAGAGAGATATGGTCGAGGTCTACGCTCTCAGAACCCTTCTCCAGATAGACTCGCATCAAACCCTTGGCATCGGTCTGAGGAGAAGTAAGGGTAGCAGTAAGCTTCTGCCATTTATTATTGGTGATGTTGATGACCTGCTTGGCAATCACATCATTCTTTGAATTGACGAGTTCTACGCGAATCTTGCCCTGCTTGCCATCGATGAGATGAAGACGGCCATATACGGAGAAATCGTACTTCATATCCTTCTTCAAGCCCATGCCGAAGAAGCCACGGTTCTCAAGACCAGTCTGCTTCTCACGTGCGCCTGCGCTCTCAAGTGTTACATAATGAGGATTGCGGTCGAAGGCAGGTTTTACGTCGCTGAGGGTTACATTTCCGAATGTATTCCATCCCATCAGGCGCTGTGGGAATTCGAAGGAACGGTTCTCTACCATCTCTGCATAAAGTCCACCATCGGCACCGAAGTTGATATCCTCGAAAAAGATACCATACATGGTAGGCTGGATTTCTGCTCCAGGCTTGTTAGCCTGAACAGTAAACTGATGCTGTGCGAAAGCTCCGAGTGAAGACATCGCCAACAATGCTGCTGCGAAAATTTTTGCTTTTCTCATATTGTTCGTTATTGTTTTATTTTTAGGCTGTACCTACACTTTTCCGTGATAGGTGGTGCAAAGATAAAAAATCCACCCCGAATGAGGTGGATTTTCTGTTTAAATATATTGGATTTTCGTATAAATCCCTGCTTTTCTACTATTTATCTAATGGAATGAGCACGAAAGTGAAGTTCTTATCGCCATAATGGAGGCGATATTTCTCCAATGGCCATGCACCCCAAGAGTTCTCACCAGCCACACCAGAATGCTCTGCATCGAGGAAGAGATTGGTGAATTTTGACTTCTTCAGATTGAAACTGTGACGCTGGTCCTTGTCATCACCATCATCCAGTTCTTCGGTGTCGAAGTGGATGGCGGAAGCATAGAATGGCTTGCAGCTCTTCACCTTGAATCCGAAGCCGGAAGCATCGGTCTGGTTCCACCAGCGCATATCACCCTTGGTTCCACTCTCTTGTGGACGGATGTATGGGAAGTACTGGTGGTCGGCATCATCGCTATAGATTCCGATGCGCATGCAGTCCTCACGGTCAGAATAGTTCTCGATAGGACCACGGCCGTAATACTGGCTCTTGTCCATATCGTATGGCAACTGCATCAGCATACCGAAACGGAACAGATCGCTGACCTTGGCATCATCAGAAGCATCAAACTCCTGGGTTACCTTCATCGCACCGGTGTTAGGCATGATGAGATAATCGATTTCCAGCTCACCCTTCACCTCTGGCATCTCATAGGTTGCACAGATGCTGATGGTGTTTGCCTTCTTATCCTTTTCAACAGCTACACCCTTCAGGTTCATGACAGGGTTCTTCCAAACCTGGAACTTCTTCTGCAGGCCGGCACCGAAATCATTATCGGTAGGAGCACGCCAGAAGTTTGCTTCAGGGTACCGCCTTCGCCGAGGAGCGACTTGCCACGATAGGTATATTCAGAGATGAGACCGGTGGTACGGTTCACCTTCACGGTCAGATCAGGAGTAGTAACGGTGATATCCTGCTCGCCCTTCTTGTCGATGAGCTTAGCCTTCACCTTCTTGCCGTTCTGAGCCTTAGCCATGTTATCTGCACAATGACCGCAGCACTTCTTCTCCTTCACTGCCAGCTGGGCATAAGCCACAATCTGACCAGCCTCCATCAGAGGTTCAGCCTTCTTCAGACGGAAATCGATGTTGAGGAACACCTCCTTGCCCTTTACCTTAGAAAGGTCGTAAGGGATGGTGAAGTTCTTGGTCTGCTGGGCAGCCACTTCGATATCAGCGATGGTACCGTTCTGAGTCTCCACGCCATCCTCAATGAGGCTCCATGCCAAGCATAGTTGCTCAAATTGCGGAAGAAGTTCTCATTGTATACACTTACTTCGCCCTTTTCTGCATTCACCATCTTAGCCCAGATGTTCTGATACTGGTAGGCTACCTCGTAGGCATGAGGATTGAGCTGACGGTCAGGACCGATGATACCATTGCAGTTGAAGTTGTTGTCGCTAGGGTCGTAATTGTTATAATCGCCACCGTAGCAATATTCTATCTTGCGGAGCTCTTCATTGCTCATCTTCTCAGGATTCTTGATGGTCATCGGCTTCAATACCTTGCGGTGCAAGCCCTGGTCAACGAAATCCCAGTCGAAACCACCCTGGAGGATAGGATACTTGCGAATCAGAGCCCAGTAATCCTTCAGGTTACCGCCTGAGTTACCCATAGTATGGTTGTACTCGCACTGGATGAGCGGCATCGGACTGTTAGGGTCCTTCGCATACTTTTCACAAGCGCTTACAGGATAGTACATAGGGCAGAAGATATCGGTACCCTCGCCTCTGCTTGCCTGCTCATACTGAACCGGACGGCTTTGGTCCTGGTTCTTGATCCACTTGTAAGCCTGCAGGAAGTTATCGCCCATCACTGTCTCATTACCCATACTCCAGGTTACGACACTAGGATGATTGAAGTACATGGAAACATTGTGCTGGTTGCGCTCCATAATCTGCTTGGCAAACATCGGCTTCTTGGCAGCTGCATCATCGCCATACTGGAAACCGTGACTCTCCTGGTTAGCCTCAGCTACCACATAGATACCATACTCATCGCAGAGCTCGTACCAGCGTGGATCATCAGGATAGTGGCAGGTACGGACAGCGTTGATATTCAGGCGCTTCATAATCTTAATGTCCTGAATCATACGCTCCATGCTCAATACATAACCTCCATCAGGGTCCATCTCATGACGGTTGGCACCCTTGATGAGCACAGGCTGACCGTTGACAAGGAACTGCTTGTTCTTGATTTCCACCTTGCGGAAACCTACCTTGACAGGAGTCATGCTTGCTGATTTCATGTTGCCATTCTTCAGCGCACTTGAGAGGGAAACCTGAAGGGTATATAAATAAGGTGTCTCTGCATTCCACTTGTGTGGATTCTCTACGTTCATCGTAATGTTGGCTGTTCCATTCTTTGCCAATCCTGTAGCTGTAGCCACCTGCTTGCCCTCTTTGTCGAAGAGGATGAAGTTCAGCTTGCCTGTTCCCTTTACCTTGGCAGAGATACTGAGCACACCATCCTTGTAGTTGTTTACAAGGTCAGGAGTAACACGGATATCCTCCAGCTGCAACTTGGCATCGCGGGCAAAGAGATAGCTTTCACGAGCCACACCACTCAAGCGCCAGAAGTCCTGGTCCTCATCCCAGGAACCATCGCACCAGCGGAAGGTCTGGAAGGCAATCAGATTCTTGCCCTTCTTCAGGTAAGGAGTGATGTCAAACTCGGCAGCTACCTTGCTATCCTCTGCATAACCGGCAAACTTGCCGTTTACATAGAGATAGATGTTGGAAGTTACGCTACCGAAATGAGCTACTACCTGCTTGCCGTCCCAGTTGGCAGGGATGTCGATGATACGGCGGTAAGAGCCTACATGATTGTCCTTGGTAGGAACAGCTGGTGGCTGCTGGTCAAAATGTCCACGCCATGCAAAACCAATATTTACATACTCCGGATCACCGAATCCGTTCATCTCCCAGTTGCCTGGAACATTCATGGTCTTCCATTTGGAATCATCAAGATCTTCCTTGTAGAAGTCGGTAGGACGCTGGTCGGCATTAGCCACCCAGTAGAACTTCCAGGTTCCGTCGAGCGAAAGGAAATACTTGCTCTCCGTCTTGTTCATGTGCAGGATATCCTTGCTCACGATCTTACCGTCTTTCTCAGAAACCCAGTCATCTGCCGGATAGGTGAAGAAATTGGTGTGCAACGGAAAACGATTGATGGCATTCACCTGAAGGTCGTGCCATTCTGTGTAAGTTGGCTGTTGGATGGTCGTCTTATTCAACGACTTAATGGCAGTCTTCAGTTTAGTTGCGCCAAAGGTTGCCATTGCTAATCCCGCCAAACTCAATGTTACGAACAGTCTCTGTTTCATGTTTGTTAGTTATTTATACATTAGATTGAAATTACACCTTATTATATATAGGCATATCCTGGAGCATCTTATATACCTCCATATTGCCGGTAGCCTCAGCTAAGCAACTGCAAATATATGAAAATTAAGTTAGAAACAAGCAGAACGACCGTATTTTTTATTGTTTTTTCAACACCGGAGCACCATTTTCCCAGGAAATAGGTACCCATACCATCATAGAAAGGCATATAAATATATAAAACTTTTTCAATATCCGCTAAAAGAAAATGACAAAAAAGTTTGGTGTTTCCAAAAAAATGCATTACCTTTGCCATCATAAAATAAACAACGAAACGACATAAAAAATATGATGACAATCGAAGAATACAGAGCAGCCATCTTGCAGGCTTTGCTCGATGCTAAGAACGAGGACGCACTCCAGCCATTACTCCAAGGGAAGCACAGGAAGCACTCAACGGATTTACCGACGACGAGTTGCAAGACGGACTCCTATGGAATTCGCCCGAAGACGTGGCATCAATTATCCTCGAGGGATAAATCACGGAAGTTATATTCAGCTACCAACAATAAGAATAGGAGCAAAGACCCTTTTTGCGGGGTCTTTGCTCCTATTCCTATTTATACTTCCTGTTCTTTCTTCCCTTTAAAGACAGTCTTCAATAGCCCCGCAATACTTCATTTCTGCTGCAAAAGCAATAAAAAACTAAAGAATGCGACAAAAAACAAAAGAATGTGCAATTTTTCTTTCACAATTCAATTATTATTTGTAAATTTGCAGCCGCATAAACGGAAAGGGAACTTGCAAATCCCTCTTCAATCAGTTTAAAATGATAATTTTACCGGTAAAAAGATATATTAAATAATGAAGATAGAAAACGAAATCATCAGCTCGGTCATCGCTGCGGTGAAGGAGCTTTATGGTCAGGACGTACCTGAGAAGATGGTAGCCCTGCAGAAGACCAAGAGTAATTTCGAAGGTAACCTTACCCTCGTCGTATTCCCATTCCTCAAAATGTCGAAGAAAAAGCCTGAGGATACAGCACAGGAAATCGGCGAATACCTGAAGAAAAACTGCGCTAACGTTATCGCAGACTTCAACGTGGTTAAGGGTTTCCTCAACCTTTCTATCGCTCCTGCCGCTTGGGTAGGACTCTTGAATACCATCAACGCTGACCCTAAGTTTGGTGAGAAGCCAGTTACTGAGAACAGTCCGCTCGTCATGATTGAGTACTCTTCTCCTAACACCAACAAGCCTCTCCACCTCGGTCACGTTCGCAACAACCTCCTCGGCTGGTCATTGGCCCAGATTATGGAGGCTAACGGCAACAAGGTAATCAAGACAAACATCGTAAACGACCGTGGTATCCACATCTGTAAGTCTATGCTCGCCTGGCTCAAGTGGGGCAATGGCGAAACTCCTGAAACTTCCGGCAAGAAGGGCGACCACCTCATCGGCGACTACTATGTAGCTTCGACAAGCACTATCGTGAGGAAATCGCAGAGCTCAAGGCTCAGTACATGAAGGAGGGCATGGACGAAGAAGCTGCCACAGAGAAAGCTAAGGTAGAGGCTCCGCTGATCAAGGAGGCTCACGAGATGCTCGTAAAATGGGAGAACAACGACCCTGAGGTTCGTGCACTCTGGCAGAAGATGAACAACTGGGTTTACGCTGGCTTCGATGAGACTTACAAGATGATGGGTGTAAGTTTCGACAAGATATATTATGAGTCAAACACTTACCTCGAGGGTAAGAAGAAGGTAGAAGAAGGATTGGAGAAGGGTCTCTTCTTCCGCAAGGACGATAACTCTGTTTGGGCTGACCTCACCAACGAGGGTCTCGACCAGAAACTCCTGCTCCGTTCAGACGGCACCTCTGTTTATATGACTCAGGACATCGGTACTGCCGACCTCCGTTTCAAGGACTTCCCTATCGACAAGATGATCTACGTAGTAGGTAACGAGCAGAACTACCACTTCCAGGTGCTCTCTATCCTGCTCGACCGTCTCGGTTTCAAGTGGGGTAAGGACTTGGTTCACTTCTCTTACGGAATGGTAGAGTTGCCTAACGGTAAGATGAAGAGCCGCGAGGGAACCGTAGTAGATGCTGATGACCTGATGGCAGAGATGATTAAGGATGCTCGCAAGACAAGCGATGAGCTTGGCAAGTTCAAGGACATGAGCGAGGAAGAGCGCCAGGAGATTTCACGCATCGTGGGTCTCGGAGCGTTGAAGTACTTCATCCTCAAGGTAGATGCCCGCAAGAACATGCTCTTCAACCCAGAAGAGAGTATCGACTTCAATGGTAACACAGGTCCTTTCATCCAGTATACCTACGCTCGTATCCGCAGCATCATGCGCAAGGCAGCAGCCGAGGGCATCGAGATTCCTGCTGAGTTGGGCGCAGATGCTCCTATCAACGAGAAGGAGATTGACCTCATCCAGAAGATGAACGACTTCGCAGCAGCCGTAGCCGATGCTGGCAACAACTACAACCCTGGTGGTATCGCTAACTACTGCTATGAGTTGACCAAGGAGTTCAACCAGTTCTATCACGACTACAGCATCCTGAATGCTGAGAGCGAGGCAGAGAAGATTACCCGTCTGGTTCTTGCAGCCAACGTGGCTAAGATTCTGAAGAACGGTATGTCTCTGCTCGGCATCGAGGTTCCAGAAAGAATGTAATATATACATAAGATATAATAACCTACAATTTAAAAATAAAAA
>ENA-OQER01000659-OQER01000659.1-human-gut-metagenome-genome-assembly--contig:-NODE-659-length-18337-cov-8.264250_pt1 | contig 18337 bp, 16 predicted proteins | sample MGYA00242797_ERZ504639 | MGnify/ENA primary metagenome ERZ504639 (study PRJEB26092, sample SAMD00036306) | human gut metagenome | host: Homo sapiens | study: EMG produced TPA metagenomics assembly of...
TTATAATGAACGTTTCATACAAATGGCTTAAAGAATACGTTGATTTCGATTTGACACCACAGGAGACTGCGGACGCGTTGACCTCTTGCGGACTCGAAGTTGACGCTTTGGAAGAAGTTCAGTCTGTCAAGGGCGGACTGAAAGGTCTCTATGTGGGTAAAGTATTGACATGCGAGGAGCATCCTAACAGTGATCACCTCCATGTTACAACCGTTGACTTGGGCAAGGGCGAACCTCAGCAGATTGTCTGTGGTGCTCCTAACGTTGCTGCAGGTCAGAAGGTTATCGTGGCTGATTTGGGCTGCGTGCTTTACGATGGCGACCAGAGTTTTACCATCAAGAAGAGCAAACTCCGCGGTGTAGAGAGTTTGGGTATGATCTGTGCTGAGGATGAGATTGGTGTAGGTACCTCTCACGACGGCATCATCGTACTCCCAGAAGATGCTCCGGTAGGTCAGCCTGCTGCTGAGTATTATCACCTGGAGAGCGACTGGCTCATCGAGATTGATATCACAGCCAACCGTGCTGATGCGCTCGGTCACTGGGGTGTAGCCCGCGACCTGTATGCCTGGTTGAAGCAGAATGGCTACAAGACAAGCTTGCATCGCCCATCTTGCGATGAGTTTGTGGTAGACAACGAGGATCTTCCTATCGATGTTGAAATCCAGAATACTGAGCTTGCAAGCGTTATGCCTGTGTAAGCATCACCGGTTGTGAGGTGAAGGAAAGTCCTAAGTGGTTGCAGGATAAGCTGAACATCATCGCTTGCGCCCTATCAACAATATCGTGGATATCACCAACTACATCATGATGGCATACGGCCAGCCATTGCACTGCTTCGATGCAGACATGGTTACCGGTCATAAGATTGTAGTTCGTACCCACCAGAGGGCACCAAGTTTGTTACTCTCGATGGCGAGGAGCATACCTTGGGTGAGCACGACCTGAGCATCTGCAATGCTGAGGAGCCTATGTGTATCGCCGGTATCTTCGGCGGTAAGGGTTCTGGTACTTACGAGACAACCAAGGATGTAGTCTTGGAGAGTGCTTACTTCCATCCTACATGGATCCGCAAGAGCGCTCGCCGTCATGGTTTGAGCACAGATGCCAGCTACCGTTTTGAGCGTGGCGTAGATCCAAACGGACAGATTTATGCTTTGAAGCAGGCAGCCATCCTCTGCAAGCAGTTGGCTGGCGGTAAGATTTCCATGCAGATCAAGGATGTATATCCAGAGCCAATGCAGGATTTCCCTGTTCGCCTGAACTATGAGTATGCGCATCGCCTTATCGGTAAGGAGATTGGTGCTGAAACCATCAAGAACATTGCCACATCTCTTGAGATGAAGATTGTGAAGGAGGATGCTGAGGGCATCGACCTCCTGGTTCCTGCTTATCGCGTAGACGTTCAGCGTCCTTGCGACGTGGTAGAGGATATTCTCCGTATCTACGGATATAATAATGTGGAGATTCCTACCCAGTTGAAGAGCTCCCTGACTGTTCAGGGCGATGAGGACAAGGCTTATCACAGCCAGAACCTCGTGGCTGAGCAGCTGGTAGGCGAGGGCTTCATGGAGATACTCAACAACTCTCTGAGCAAGGCTAGCTACTATACCGACTTCGACCTCAACAAGTATCCTAACGAGACAACCGTGAAGGTGATGAACCCATTGAGTGCTGATCTCGGTGTGATGCGCCAGACGATGCTGTTCGGTGGTTTGGAGAGTGTGGTTCGCAATATCAACCATAAGAGCCAGAACCTGAAGTTCTTCGAGGTGGGTAACACCTATATATATAATAAGGAGAAATGGAGCGAGGAGAGTCCTATCAAGGCTTACTCTCAGGAGGCTCACATGTCTCTCTTCATCACCGGTAAGCGCGTAGAGGGCAGTTGGGCTCATGCTGATGAGCAGAGCAGCATCTACGAGTTGAAGGCTGTGGTAGAGAATATTCTCCGTCGTGTGGGTATGCCACAGAACAACGTGGTTATCAAGCACAGCGACAATAACATCTTCTCTAAGGGCGTAAGTTACGAGACCCGTGCCGGTAAGGTATTGGTAGAACTGGGTATCCTGAGCTGAAGTTGAAGAAGGCATTCGATATTGAGCAGGATGTATTCTATGCTGATATCCACTGGGATAACCTGATGAAGGCAGTGAAGAAGGTGAACCTTACTTACACCGACATCAGCAAGTATCCTTCAGTTAGCCGCGACCTTGCATTGCTCGTAGACAAGAATGTAGAGTTCGCTCAGATAGAGCAGATTGCCCACCAGACAGAGAAGAAACTCCTGAAGAGCGTTGTTCTCTTTGATGTTTACGAGGGTGAGCATTTGCCAGAGGGCAAGAAGAGTTATGCCGTTAACTTCATCCTGCAAGATGAGGAGAAGACTCTGAATGACAAGCAGATAGATGCTATCATGAAGAAGCTCATAGCCAACCTTACAGGCAAGCTCAATGCAGAATTGAGATAACAGAACTTTCGTATAGAGGAAGTTAAGGGAAGTGAGAGGGAAGTGAGAGGGACAAATGTCCTACGTTTTACGCTAGATGACTATTGTCTTTTAACTTCCCGAACGACCGTAGGGAGTGATAACTTCTTTAACTTCTATTAATTCCCTCACTTACGAAACAAGAATAAGATAATATTATAAACAAACGATAAACATTTAAAATTTTATTCCAATGGGAAGAGCATTTGAATATCGTAAAGCTACAAAGCTGAAAAGATGGGGCCACATGGCCAAGACATTTACTAAGTTGGGTAAGCAGATTGCTATTGCTGTGAAGGCAGGCGGTCCAGAACCAGAGAACAACCCATCATTGCGTGCTATCATCGCTAACTGTAAGCGTGAGAACATGCCTAAGGATAACATCGCTCGTGCCATCAAGAACGCTTGTGGCAAGGATACCAGCGATTACAAGGAAGTAACATACGAGGGATATGCCCTCACGGAGTGGCTGTCTTCGTTGATACTCTGACAGACAACACTACACGTACTGTTGCTGACGTTCGTTCTATCTTCAACAAATTCAGCGGAAACTTGGGTACAACAGGTTCTCTGTCTTTCCTCTTCGACCACAAGGCTGTGTTCACATTCAAGAAGAAGGAAGGTCTGGATATGGATGAGATGATTCTCGACCTGATCGACTACGGCGTAGAAGATGAGTTTGATGAGGATGAGGAGAACAACGAAATCACTATCTATGGTGCTCCTACAAGCTTCGGTGAGATTCAGAAGCACCTGGAGGCTGAGGGTTTCGAAGTAACTGGTGCTGAGTTCACTTACATCCCTAATAATTTGAAGGATGTAACTCCTGAGGAGCGCGAAACTATCGACAAGATGGTTGAGAAGTTGGAAGAGTTTGACGATGTTCAGACTGTATATACCAACATGAAGCCAGAAATTCCTGTAGACGCAGAATAAGCATTATGTTGCAGCAAGACAAACAGGATAAGTTGCAGAAGGTAACTTATCAGACTCATGCACCTGCTCAAAATACATCTGCATCAGTATAGATGAAGATGGAAATGTGCAGGATGCCCAGTTCATCGGAGGCTGTGATGGCAATACCAAGGGCGTTTGTGCTTTGATTAAAGGCATGAAGGCAAAGGAGGTCATCGCCCGACTGAAGGGTATCACTTGTGGCAATAAGCCTACAAGCTGTCCAGACCAGTTGGCGACAGCTTTGCAGGAAATGGGATATTAATAGTGTTTTAGGCACTGAGTATATTTTAGGCACGGATTACACGGATTACACGGATTTTCTATACGCTTTTTCTATAGCGTCATAAATCCGTGTAATCCGTGCCTTTTTCTACTTCTAGTACTCCGTGTCTTTTCTAATACTTGAAGGTATCATCCAGCAACACCTCTTTCGGGTTCTTAGCCGAATGATATACGAAACGGAAGGTGAAATGCTCTTCCTTATATTTCTTCAGACCAGGGTTGTTGTCCAGGGCTTCCTTCTGAATCTTATGGAGTTTATCCTTGTTGGCATCAATCGCCTTCTTGTTATCTGCCTTGTTTCTCAAAGAGATATAGTACGTATATATCTTCTTGGTTTTATCAAATGCAGCACTGTCAGTCCTGGCGTCGTTGACGTATGGAGTAGGACAGTATTTTTCAGTATACTCCTTGGCTTCACGAGCCGCTTTGTCCTCCAGACTTTCTGTACAAGAAACGAGCAAAGAAGCAAAAATACCGATGTAAATCAACTTTTTCTTCATGATTTTTCTATATTTTACCTAAAAATCTCTATTATTTTCAATATTTTGTGCAAAGATACGAAAAAAAAAATACTATCTTTGCACTCTAAAGAGAGAAAATTATATGGAGAATATAAATAAAATAAGAAATTTCTGCATTATTGCACATATAGACCATGGTAAAAGTACCTTGGCAGACCGACTTCTGGAGAAGACTCAGACCATCAAGATTACTGAAGGACAGATGCTTGATGATATGGATTTGGAAAGAGAGCGTGGTATCACAATCAAGAGTCACGCTATCCAAATGGAATATAAGGCAAAGGATGGACAGACCTATATCCTGAATCTTATCGATACTCCGGGACACGTTGACTTCTCATACGAAGTTTCCCGTTCCATCGCTGCTTGCGAGGGAGCACTGCTGGTTGTTGATGCCACTCAAGGCGTTCAGGCACAGACCATTTCAAACCTCTATATGGCTATCGAGCACGACCTGGAGATTATTCCGGTAATCAATAAGATAGATATGCCTTCAGCTATGCCTGAAGAGGTAGAAGATGAAATAGTAGACCTGATCGGTTGCAAGCATGAAGATATTCTCCGTGCTTCAGGTAAGACTGGTGAAGGTGTAGAAGATATACTGGAAGCTGTCGTTAATCGTGTTCCTGCTCCGGTAGGAGACGAGAAGGCACCGCTTCAGGCTTTGATTTTCGACTCTGTATTCAACTCTTTCCGCGGCATCATCGCCTATTTCAAGATAGAGAATGGCGTGATCCGTAAGGGAGATAAGGTGAAGTTCTTCAATACCGGCATGGAATATGATGCTGATGAAATCGGTGTATTGAAGATGGATATGATTCCACGTCAGGAATTGGGTACCGGTGAGGTAGGTTATATCATCTCGGGTATCAAGAATGCTACCGAGGTAAAGGTGGGTGATACCATTACCCATATCGCCCGTCCTTGTGACAAGGCGATCGCGGGTTTCCAGGAAGTGAAACCTATGGTCTTTGCCGGTGTTTATCCTATCGATCCTAGCGATTACGAGAATCTGCGAGCATCGCTCGAAAAACTGCAGCTCAATGATGCTTCTTTGACTTTCTCGCCAGAGAGTTCTGTGGCTTTGGGCTTCGGTTTCCGTTGCGGATTCCTCGGATTGCTCCACATGGAAATAGTACAGGAAAGACTGGACCGTGAGTTTAATATGGATGTCATCACTACCGTACCTAACGTATCTTATATGGTATACGACAAGCAGGGCGGTGTGAAAGAGGTTCACAATCCTTCCGGATTGCCAGACCCAACGCTGATAGACCATATTGAGGAACCATATATCCGGGCAACCATCATTACGGCAACCAATTATATTGGACCTATCATGAAACTCTGTCTGGACAAACGAGGCGAACTCATCAACCAGGAATATGTGAGTGGAAACCGTGTAGAGCTCCACTTCATGTTGCCGTTGGGAGAAATCGTCATCGACTTCTATGACAAGCTGAAGAGTATCTCCAAGGGATATGCTTCGTTCGACTATCATATCGATTCATTCCGTCATTCTGACCTGGTGAAGCTCGATATCCTGTTGAATGGAGAGCCTGTAGATGCATTGAGTACTTTGACTCACCGCGATAACTCTGTGAGCTTCGGCCGCAGAATGTGCGAGAAGTTGAAGGATCTCATACCTCGTCAGCAGTTCGATATTGCTATCCAGGCAGCTATCGGTGCCAAGATTGTGGCACGTGAGACTGTTAAGCAGGTGCGCAAGGATGTTACCGCCAAATGTTATGGTGGTGACGTGAGCCGTAAGCGCAAGTTGCTAGAGAAGCAGAAGAAGGGTAAGAAGCGCATGAAGCAGATTGGTAATGTGGAAGTTCCACAGAAAGCCTTCCTGGCTGTGCTCAAACTCGATTAATGATTTAATAATAAGTATCAAGTAAAAGGAGGTTAAGTATTATGGTAGACTTTAAAGTAATTACCCCTAAGCGTGATATTGCGCGCGAGTTGGCGCGTAAATATAGTACGATGACTCATGATGAGCTCGATGTGATGGAAGATATCCTGGAGCCTATCAAGTATGGCAAGGGCGAGATGATCTTGCCTGAAGGTGAACAGTGCATGGGTATCTCGTACATCGAGAAGGGATTGGTGCGCCAATTTTACTTAAAGAATGGCAAGGAGGTGACCGAACATCTGGGTGTGGATCATTCCATCTTTATGTGCATAGAGAGCCTCTTTAAGGAAGAGCCTACCCGCCTGCAGGTAGAAGCTCTGGAGCCTACGCTGGTATATATGCTACCGAAGAAGAAGCTGGAGGCGGCTGCTATGCGTAATGTCAATATCCAGATGCTTTATCGTAAAATACTGGAAGAGAGTTTGATTCAGTCTCAGATTCATGCCGATCTGATGCGATTTGAGTCGGCACCTAATAAATATAAGCGCCTGTGCGAAATGAACCCACAGGTGGTTCTGCGTGCTCCGCTCACCTATATCGCAAGTTATCTGCAGATGACTCCGGAAACGCTGTCCAGAATCCGCTCGAATACTTTATTATAATTTATAACTTATAAAAAATGGTGTGACTTCAAAACCGAAGTCACACCATTTTTGTATCTTTTGATTCTATCGAATGAAGTTTTCTTTATTCCATAGATAGATGTTTTCTTTATTCTGCCGTATAGAGGAATCGCTTGATACTCTTCTTAGGAGTCTTTTCAAACTCATCTTCATGTATACGTATTTCTGATACTTTGCTATAAGCAGGAATCATGGTGTTGAGCTCCTGGCGGTTCTGCTCCATGACATCTGCCAGTTCTTTGGTACCGAGGTTTAGGGTCTGAGCTTCATCATAGTCTGGGTGAACCAGAGCAATGAGCTTGTCGCCCTTCTGTATAACCACGCTTTCCGCTACCAGAGCCAAAGAGTTGAGCTTATCCTCAATCTCCTCAGGGTAGATATTCTGGCCGTTTGCGCCGAGCAGCATGTTCTTGCTACGACCCTTGATGAAGACGTTGCCGTCACCATCCATGGTTCCGAGGTCGCCTGTATGATACCATCCGTTCTCGTCGATGGTCTGCTTGGTAGCTTCTTCATTCTTATAGTAACCCAACATTACGTTAGGACCCTTGGCAAGGATTTCGCCCGGTACATTCTCAGGATCAGGACTGTCGATGCGGACCATCATGTGGAGGGCAGCCTTACCGCAAGAGCCCGGTACGAAGTTTTTGTAATCCTCGTAGCAGATGATAGGGGCACATTCTGTTGCGCCATATCCCACGGTATATTTGAAACCTACGCTATGGAGGAAACTTTCCACTTCCTGGTTAAAGGCTGCACCACCGATAATCACCTCGTAGAAGTTGCCACCGAAGGCATTGGTTACCTGGTCGCATATCTTCTCCTTCACCTTCTTGCTGATTACAGGCATGTGGAGCAGCATACGCATACGGTTGTTCTGGATCTTAGGGAATACCTTCTTGCGGATAATCTTCTCGATAACCAGAGGTACAGCTATGATGACAGCTGGCTTGATGCGGCCGAATGCCTCGGCGATGATGGCTGGGCTAGGGATGCGGGTGAGATAGAAGATGTGGCAGCCCTTGATGAATTCGAAGATAAATTCAAACGCCATGCCGTACATGTGGGCCATCGGCAGGATACTGATGATAGAATCTCCCGGCTTGATCTTCTTACCCAGTACGTCCTCAGCAAAATCTGCATTGCCCCAGAGTGCACGGTATGGAACCATTACTCCCTTGGAGAAACCGGTAGTTCCGCTGGTATAGTTGATCATAGCCAACTCATCCGGATTCTGTTCCATATAGTAGTTGACATGGTTCTTGCGGAAGTACTTAGGATACTTGATACCGAACATCTCGTTGAGGTGTTCGCGCGCATAAGTCAACTTGTCGGTACGTGAAACGACAAGTGAATAATCCGGTATATAGATGATGCCTTCAAGACCTGGCATCTTCGTTGCATCAATCTGTGTAGCTACAACATCACCCACAAAGAGCAGTTTGGCATCGCTGTGGTTTACTATGTTGTGAATCTGGTCTGGCATGAATTCATGCAGGATAGGTACGGCAATGGCACCATAGGTAAGGGTAGCAAGGAATGCTACAGCCCAGTTTGCGCTATTTCGACCGCAAAGTGCTATCTTGTCGCCCTTTACTACACCAGAGTTCTCAAACATGATGTGTAGCTTCTCAATTTTGCGTGCTACATCATGGTACTGCAAGGTTGCTCCCTTGTAGTCTGTCAGAGCATCCATATCCCAATGGTCTACGATGCTCTTTTGGATGAGTGCGTTAAAGCTTGGAATCTCCATATTCTTGTTATTTAACGATTTGCTTTTTTATATTTTTCTCGTACAGAAGTCCGTTTGCTGATGATAGACCTTATCTGCTGATGGTCTGTCAGCAGATAGGGCCTGTCTCTAGATTGCGTTCTGATAGAGGTAACGCTTGATAGACTTCTTGGCTGTCTTTTCAAATTCCTGATTATGAAGTTTGATGCGTGACACCTTTGCGAAGCTAGGTATCTGCATGTTCAGTTCCTTGCGGTTCTGCTCCATGATGTTCTCCAGGTCTTCGTCTGTAAAGCCGAGGTTGTTAACTTCTTCCATATCCGGATGAACCAGAGCTACCAGCTTGTCATTGCTCTGTATTACGATGCTCTCGTTGACCATAGCCATGGAGTTGAGCTTGTCCTCAATCTCTTCCGGATAGATGTTCTGTCCGTTAGGTCCCAGCAGCATGTTCTTGCTTCTGCCTCTTACGAAGATATGTCCGTCGGCGTCCATCGTTGCCAGGTCGCCTGTATGGAACCATCCGTCTTTATCTATTACGGCATCTGTTGCTCCTGGTTCTTGTAATAGCCCTTCATCACATTGATGCCGCGGCAAACCAGTTCACCGGCTACGTTCTCCGGGTCATCGCTCAAAACCTTTACCTCCATGTGCTTCACGGCAACACCACAGCTTCCTGCCACATAGTTGTCCTGATGGGCAAAGGTGATAAGTGGAGCAGTCTCAGTGGTACCATATCCCATTGCGATAGGGAAACCTATGCTGATGAAGAAGTTCTCTATCTCCTTGTTGAGCGGAGCGCCACCCACAACAACCTCGTAAGGACGTTCGCCAAACTTTCTCAATACAAACTCGCGAACCTTCTCCTTGATGCGCTTATTGATGACAGGCATGTTCATCAGCAGTCGTGCACGGTTGGTTTGGATATGTGGGAATACTTCCTTTCTTACAATCTTGTCTACTACAAGCGGCACCGCATAGAGGATGTCTGGCTTGATTTCTGACAACGCCTCTGAGATGAGCGTTGGGCTCGGCAGACGGGTAAGGAAGAAGATATGGTTACCCAATACTATATTGAAGAGAAATTCAGTCATGAGTCCATACATGTGAGCCATCGGAAGGGTAGAAAGGATGTTGCAGTTCTTACCTATATGAGGTTTCACTGAATCGATGAGGTAGTCGAGATTACCCCAAAGTGCTCTGTATGGGAGCATCACACCTTTTGAGAAACCGGTAGTTCCACTGGTATAGTTGATCATTGCTAGTTCTTCAGGATCGTCTACGTGATACTTCACGTGTTCTGGTCTGAAATACTTAGGATATCTGTGTCCGAACATGGCATTGAGGTTCTCGCGCGCATAAGTCAGTTTCTCAGAGCGCGAGATGACAAGCGAATTGTCCGGAAGATAGATGATTCCTTCCAGCGAAGGCATCTCCTCTGGTGTTATCTCTGTAGCTACCACGTCACCAACGAACAGAAGTTTGCTTTCGCTGTGGTTCACGATGTTGTGAATCTGCTCAGGCTTGAATTCGTTCTGTATAGGTACGACAATGGCTCCGTAAGTAATAATGGCCAGGAAGCTACTGCCCACTGGCTACTATTTCTTCCGCAGACGGCAATCTTGTCGCCCTTCTTTACATCGCTGTTTTCGAACAGGATGTGTAGCTTCTCAATCTTTCTGGCAATATCGTGATATTGGAGGGTTGTGCCCTTGTAATCGGTGAGCGCATCCAGATTCCAATTCTTGATAATGCTGTTCTCAATATACGAGTTAAAACTTGGTATTGAATTCATTGCACAATTTACAAAATTTTGTGCAAAGATAATGAAAATAGTGCACACTGCAAAATAAAATGTGCACTATTTTCAAAAACTATATAAAATAATTAGTTTTTTTTCTTTTTAGTTTACATATTGTGGTGTTATAGACTGTATTTACTCATATCTCATTGATTTGGCTGGATGGATATGAGAAATCAGGTAGCTTGGTGCTACGAGCATGAAGATGCTTATCAGCAGCGTAGCAATGTTCAGGGCTATGATGCAAGCCAGTTGAATTCTACCGGAACGGTACTTACATAATAGGTCTGTGCATCGAGTTTGATGATGCCTGTAAAGTACTGGAGGGTAAGAATGCTGAGGCGATGATGTTGCCCAGAAGCATACCCTTGCCGATGATGAAGACGGCAAACCACAGGAAGGTGTGGCGGATGGTCTTGTTGCGGGCACCAATGCCTTCATTACGCCTATCATGGAGGTGCGTTCCAGAATGATGATGAGCAGACCGCTGATCATGGTGACGCCGGCTACTATCAGCATCAGACCGAGAATAATCCAGACATTCAGATCCATCAGGCTCAGCCATTGGAAGATGTTTGGATTCAGGTCCTTGATGGTAGAACTGCTGTAGGTTTCTCCATAGTGATCTACCGTGCGGTTCACCTTATTAATAATATAATCTTCTGTCTCGTTGAGCTTGTTGAAGTCGTTAACGGTCAGTTCTGCACCGCTCGCCTGGTCTTCTTCCCATCCGTTCAGTTTCACAGCAGTATAGAGGTCGGTATATACCATTACCTCATCATACTTCTTCAGGTTGGTCTGATAGATACCCTTGATGGTGAAGCGGCGCATACGCACTGCGTTGTCATCAAAGAAGTAGGCAAAGATGCGTTCTCCCGTCTTCAACTTCAGCTTATCGGCCATCAGCTGTGAGATGAGAATCTGGTTATGACTCGCTTTGTCATCAAACTTAGGGATGCTGCCTTCAATCATGTTCTGATGGATAAAGGTAGAATCGAAATCAGGTCCTACACCTTTGAACATGACGCCCAGGAAATCGCTGTCCGTCTTCAGGATTCCCTCTTTCATGGCAAATTTCTGCACATGTTTTACGCCAGGTATCTTTTTCAGTACGTTGACCATCGAGTCGTTCATGACCACCGGATACTGGTTTTGCTGCTGCAGCGTCATGAAGTCGGCCACCTGTATATGGCTTCCGAATCCTATTACCTTGTCGCGTATGGTATGCTTGAATCCGAGCACTACGCATACCGACATAATCATAATGGCGAGTCCGATAGCAACACCTGCAGTGGCTATATGAATAGCAGGGCGAGAAACTTTACGTTTATCGCCTGATCGCTATATAATCTCTTTGCTATAAATAGAGGAAAATTCATTTCATTTGTAATGTTAAATGTTAAGTGTTAAATGTTAAATTCATCTTCGTGTCCGTTAGGCAACTTAACATTTACATTTAACACTTAACATTGTTAATAATCAAAGTCCTTCGTCTTCCACTCTTCCCGGATATGCCTCAAGTGCCTTACCCAGAACCACCAGAGCACGCTCCAGATCGTGTTTCTTCAAGACGTAAGCTACACGAACCTGATTGTGGCCGGCTCCCGGAGTCGTATAGAAACCGGAGGCTGGAGCATCATGATGGTTTCGCCCTCGTAGTTGAATTCCTCCAGACACCAGCGACAGAACTTTTCTGAATCATCGATAGGCAGTTTGGCTACGGTATAGAAGGCTCCCATAGGAATAGGAGAGTATACGCCCGGAATACGGTTCAAGCCGTCTATCAGCACTTACGGCGCTCTACATACTCATCGTATACATCGCGGTAGTACTCTTCAGGAGCATCCAGAGAAGCTTCGGCTACAATCTGACCGATCAGTGGAGGAGAGAGACGGGCCTGGCAGAACTTCATCACCGCCTTGCGGATTTCAGCATTCTTGGTGATGAGGGCACCCACACGGATACCGCACTCACTGTAACGCTTCGAAACAGAATCGATGAGAACCGTGTTCTGCTCGATGCCTTCCAGGTGCATTGCACTGATATAAGGACTGCCGGTATAGATATACTCACGGTAAACCTCATCAGAGAAGAGATAGAGGTCGTACTTCTTCACCAGGTCACGAATCTGATTCATCTCTCTGCGGGTATAGAGATAGCCCGTAGGGTTGTTAGGGTTGCAGATCAGGATGGCACGGGTGCGCTCATTGATCAGCTCCTCAAACTTCTCTACCTTAGGCAGGGAGAAACCTTCTTCTATCGTTGTGGCGATGGTACGGATCTTGGCACCCGCCGAGATGGCAAACGCCATATAGTTAGCGTAAGCAGGTTCTGGTACGATAATCTCGTCGCCAGGGTTGAGGCAGCTCATGAAAGAGAAGAGTACAGCCTCAGAACCTCCCGATGTAATGATGATATCATCGGCAGTTACGTTGATGTTGAATTTCTTATAGTAATCTACAAGCTTCTCGCGATAGCTGAGATAGCCCTGACTTGGAGAATACTCCAAGACCGTGCGGTCTATATGCTTCAAGGCATCTAGACCACATTGAGGAGTTGGAAGGTCAGGCTGACCGATGTTGAGGTGATATACCTTTACTCCACGTTTTTTTGCTGCGGCAGCCAGAGGAGCCAACTTTCTGATAGGTGACTCTGGCATTTCAAGACCGCGTACAGATATTTCTGGCATCTTAAAATATTGTTTCTTTCTATTAATTATCCGTGTCGAAAATTGAATTCTATGACCTTCTGGTCTTTTCAATTTACGCTATTCGGCTGCAAAGATAAGAAAATTAGATGAGAATTGAGAATAACTTTCGGTTAAATTTTATTTTTTGATTAAAAACTCTTTAAATATGTCGCTCTTTGCTTTCTTTTTTATAACTTTGCACTTAATTTCAAGAATTGTTATAAGATTATACGAATTAATTAAAATAAGTAAGAAGAAAAATATGAGAAGTAGAACAAGTACATGGTTTGAGACCAAAGTGAAATATCAGAAGACAATGGAGGATGGTTCAGAAAAGGTTGTTTCTGAAGCATACGTAGTAGATGCTTTGAGCTTTACCGAGGCTGAGAGCGCATCATCGATGAGATGTCGGTTTATGTAAGCGGCGAGTTGAAGGTGAGCGGTATCGGTAAGGCTGGCTACGGCGAAATCTTCTTCAGCGATGTGGATGATGATGATAAGTGGTATAAGGCTAAACTCCAGTTCATCACGATTGATGAGAAGAGTGAGAAGGAGAAGCGCAGCAATGTTACCTATCTTGTTCAGGCTAAGTCTCTCGCCCGTGCCCTCCGTTATATTGATGAGGTGATGGGCAAGACTATGATAGATTATGATGTGGTTGGTTTGAACGAAACCAAACTGATGGATGTATTCGAGCACCATGCTCCTAACGAGAAGAAAGAGGAGAAGAATGATGTGCCTGAATACGAGGAGAAATAATTCAACACTCAACATTCAAGATATGGACTATGATGTAAAAGGAAATCTCCATGAGGTGCTGGGCAGCTTGCCTGCCGGTGTCCGTCTCGTTGCCATCAGCAAGTTCCATCCCAACGAGTATATCGAGGAGGCTTATGCTGAAGGACAGCGTATCTTCGGCGAGAGTCATGAGCAGGAACTCGCCAAGAAGGTGGCTTCGCTTCCTGAGGACATCGAGTGGCATTTCATCGGTCATCTGCAGACCAATAAGGTGAAGTATATCGCACCTTATATCTCGATGATTGAATCGGTAGACAGTCTGAAACTTCTCAAGGAGATTGAGAAGCAGGCTGCCAAGCACGATCGTGTGGTGAAGGTTCTTCTGGAACTTCATCTGGCTGAGGAAGATACCAAGTCGGGTCTTTCTCTTGATGCTTGCCGCGAACTCCTGGAGGCAGGCGAATGGCGGGAGATGAAGCATGTGCAGATTTGTGGCATCATGATGATGGCTTCTAATACAGACGATGAGCAGCAGATTGCTCAGGAGTTTGATGAGGCTGCCCGGTTCTTTGATGAGATAAAGGCCAGATATTTTGCTGATGATGATGCTTTCTGCGAGCGTAGCTGGGGTATGAGTCACGATTATCATATTGCCGTCAAGCACGGCAGCACGATGGTTCGTGTAGGTACCACCATCTTCGGTCCTAGAATATATTAAAAAGCAAGGGAATTTATAAATTAGGCACGGATTACGCGGATTACACGGATTTATGGCGCTAATGCCAATAAACCATATTTATGGTTTTGTAAAAATCTGTGTAATCCGTGTAATCGTGCCTTATCTTTCGTTTAGTATATTATCTTCTGTCCCTTGCTGGTGATATAAATCTTGCCCTTTTGTGGAACGGAAACCTTTCTGCCTTCCAGATCAAAATAGACTGTCGGTCTGTCTTTACCGATGATGACCGAAGAGATTCCGGTAGGAGAGAAGTTCTTGAGATAATCGAAGGTAACCAGACCGGTTGTTTCATCCTTTGTGATGTTGTAGAGCGGATGACTCGTATCAACACTGTTGTTCAGGGTGATACTGGTCAGACTGTTCACCTCATACTCTGTAGCAGAGCCCGCCTTGTAGGTCGGGAACGGGTCGTTCTGAAGACTCGTTATGATATCATCGCTGCTGACGCCCTTGTTATAGCTGTTGTATACCATTCCGTCTGCAGGAACAATCATGACCCTTGGCTTACCTGTCGTGTTGTTGGGATTATCCCCCATGTTAACCGAAGTCTTGTCATCGTAGTCGATGCGCCATACCAGCAATCCGTAACCAAAAGCCTCCTTGTACCATCCCTCGTTTCTGATATTCTGCAGCAGCAGGTATTCGCCCTGGCTGTTGGCTATAATCTTGTATGCATCCGAAGCCTTGTCGTATGGTTCCAGTGTTATCTGCTGCGCCTCGGTATCAGAAAGGAGGGTAGGCTGTTTCCATCCTACGATGCTCTTCTCCCATGGTGAATAAGGGATAGGTCGGTAGCCGTTAGCCTGATAACTGCCCATATCCATAACGTCCCAAGATTCAGGACTCTGGTTATGGTTTGTGAGGCTGTTGGTAGGATAGATGTCAGGCAAACCGAGGGTATGCGAAAATTCATGGCAGAAGAGACCGATACCATTGATGTAGTATTTGCCGTCTTGGGTATCTGCAGGCTTATTGTTCAGCTCGTTGTTAATGCCGAACCGGCATACTATTTTTCCGTCATAGGTTCCCAGTCCTCCTACGGTACCCGATTTCGGCCAGAGATAATCGCCTGAATTACCTACGATACTTTCAGAATAGCCGGCATAAATCACATATACGAGGTCTACATATCCGTCGCCATCGCTGTCGTAATCGGCAAAGTTTACCTTCTTGTCTACCTGCTGGCAGGCTTCCTTAATCATCTGAGGATAGTTGGTGTCACTTCCGTTGTCACGTCCGTTCTTGCCATAATAAGCTGAATACTGGCTTACCGTAACAGGATCCACTACGTCAAACTGTGGTATAAACTGGTTATCGCTCATATCAGCGAAATACTGCTGTACGCTGCCGTAGTTCTGGCAGTATTTCTCGTTGGTGATAAACACTTCTTTATCAGCCGCAGGCATAGCTTCTCCCTTCTTTCCGTTGAGGTAATGGTTGAATGTTGCAACCGGATCCTTACTCTTGAACTTCACATCCTGAAACTGCACCAGGAGTACCAATGCCTTCGGACTTCCCTTATGAGGGAAATAGCTTGGTCTCACGGTTCCTATTGCGGAAGCTCTTGTAAGATTCTCTGAAGAGAAAGCACGGGTCTTTCGGGTGTTCAGCTCTTCGGCAGTTATCTTTTCGTATTTTCCGTCTTGGGTTTCCCGCAGGGGCGTACCGTCCAGCAGCATGTAGTAGTGGAAGGTTTCGTCGCCATGCAGGGTAGCACATGCTACGGTTCCATCAGCCAGCATAATCTTGCGATGCCCGGTTTAGCCTTTACGGCATAGAGATTGGCGATACCCAGGAAGCGAGCGCCAGAGAGATGATTGTCTTCTTCATAAACAGTTAGGATAGATGGGGATTATTTATAAAAGTATTGTCCTTTCTTCTGAGTCTGGCGTCCAAACTCGATGGCGTGATGCGGACAATGGTGATAGCAGGTAAAGCAGGTGAGGCAATCCTTGTGATGCAGCCATTCCGGATATTCTCCATGACCGCCCTTGATATCGCCTACAGGACAGACGTTGCACAGATGCCACACTTCACGCACTTGTCTTTCTCCACATGAAACCGCTTGTCGGTGATGAGCACATTCTCAAAGAATCTGCCACAACCTTGGTGAAGAACCAGGGGATAGGACCTTTTACCAGACGGTTCACGCCCTCTTTCCTGTCGAATATCTCTTCGCAGATAACCGCCAGTTCCTGTGCCGATTTCGATTTCTTACGAACTTCGCGCTCCTTCGGATCAACATCCATGAAAGGAAGTCCCACATAAGATTCCGGCATGATGAGCGAGTAGGAAGCAGAAACCTCCGTGATGCCCAATGCCTGAAGCGATGCATTCAGCGCAATCGTATCGTTGAGGTTTTCGATGGTGAGTCCGATGCTGTCGCCTGCAGTACAGACGCAATAGGCGAAAGGATGCTTTCTGAACGTCTCCTTGTCTTCAGCAGTAGCATCAGGAGTTTCTCTCCGTATCTTCATCTTCCTGATAAACTCCCTTACAAGGCGTGGAACCCTCCAGCCATGTACGGGGAAAACGAATCCGAGCCGTTCATTCTCTTTCAGAATAAACGGCTCGGCTATATTGTGGCTTGAATCATCCGCCCGCATATAAGGGGCGATAGAAATCAAGTCTTCGTGTGTAGCCGCTGCCAGTCTGGCTGCTGCCCACTTGGTATTTCCAGTTCCTGAGAAATAGAAAATCATGCTTACTTTTAAATATGTATTGAGCTAGATTATTTCTTTTCTGTCATAACACCTTCTATATAGAGACGTGACATTTCTACATTGCCGTTAGAACGGACGGTGATGCTCTTCTTGAAATGACCAGGGAACATGCCCTTGCCGTTATAGGTAACACTAATCTGTCCCTTCTCGCCTGGAGCGATAGGCTTCTTGGTGTAAGAAGGTATGGTACAGCCGCAGCTGGCAATAGCCTGGTTGATAATCAAAGGCTTGTTGCCCACATTGGTGAAGGTAAAGGTTGCCTTCTGTACCGGATTTGATTCTTCGAATGAACCGAAGTTGTGTATCAGTTTGTCGAACTTAATCTCTGCCTGAGCAGATGCAGTAGCTACAAGAGCCACCAGCATAGTGAGTGTCAATATGATTCTTTTCATCTTCATATCCTTTCTTCTTTTTTATATTTTCTCTTTAATTTGCTTCTTATTTTTATATAATTTGATGCAAAAGTACATATAAAGTTTAGTATTACGTTACTTTTTTACATTATTTAACCGAACTTTCGCAAGTTTTGTCCCACACGCCCTGAAGGGGCAGAAGCTCCTAGCCCAGGGCATCGCCTGGGTAATTACGGACGCAACCCTGTCGCCCTGAAAGGCAAAAGCTTTAAAATATCGGGCAATAAACAAAGCTTTTGCCCTTTCTAACGCTTTCTGAAATAAAGGAGACAAAAAATCCCCCAACCTTAATCACTTAAGATTGGGGGAGAGAGTAGAAAAAATAATAAAGTATGAGCCACTTTAAAAAGGGGCATATTTTGAATTCAGTCTGACCAGTGTGGTCATTCTGAGTGAAACATAGCAATCGGCTTCGCAGGTGAATATCTGTCGAGAAATCGCTTTGAAAGAGCCGAAAGCTTCTCTGATAGGCCCGAAAAGGGCAAATATCGATCTTTGAAATGTTGAAATCTGGAATATTACCATCCTTCGGAGGTTCATCCACATACATCTGCTATATGCATGCATACGATGTTTGAGCAAGCCCCTGTATCGGGTCTTGCCATTACGTGTATGAAAACTGTATTGGAACATGGCTGCTTCAACGTTATTCCGTTTATGCTGCTCCTCCAAAGGAAGGCTTTCTATCTGCTTCCTTAGCTGATAGGCTTTAATGT
>ENA-OQER01000660-OQER01000660.1-human-gut-metagenome-genome-assembly--contig:-NODE-660-length-18332-cov-2.535457_pt1 | contig 18332 bp, 30 predicted proteins | sample MGYA00242797_ERZ504639 | MGnify/ENA primary metagenome ERZ504639 (study PRJEB26092, sample SAMD00036306) | human gut metagenome | host: Homo sapiens | study: EMG produced TPA metagenomics assembly of...
CGGTGCGCCAGGATGGCGTTCTCGTGCAGGCGGCGGCGCTCCGCTTCCAGAATGCTCTGGGTGTGCTGGTACTTGGCCCAGCGGTCATCCTGCACAAGGCCGTATTCCCTGCCGATGGGGGTCAGCCGCTGGTCAGCGTTGTCCTGACGCAGGGTCAGGCGGTACTCGCTGCGGCTGGTCATCATGCGGTAGGGGTCCATGACCCTTTGGTGACCAGATCATCACAGCGTGCCCAGATAGCTGGTGTGGCGCGGCAGAATGAGCTGCTCTTTGCCCAGCGCATTGCGGGCGGCGTTCAGTCCGGCCAGCAGGCCCTGGGCGGCGGCTTCCTCGTAGCCGGAGGTGCCGTTGAACTGCCCCGCACCGTACAGTCCCCGCACCACCTTGCTTTCCAGCGTGGCTTCCAGACTGGTGGGGTCCACGCAGTCGTACTCGATGGCGTAGGCCGGCGCATGATCTCGATGTTCTCAAAGCCCTGATGCTGCGGTAAAAGGCGTTCTGCACATCCTCCGGCAGGCTGCTGGAAGCGCCCTGCAGATACATCTCCTCGGTGTTCTCCCCGCAGCTCCACAAAATGGGGTGGCGGTCCTTGCCGCAAAGCGCACCACCTTATCCTCAATGGAGGGGCAGTAGCGCGGGCCGACGCCTCGATCATGCCGCCATAGAGCGGGCTGCGCTGGATGTTATCCAGAATGATCCTGTGGGTCTCGGGGTTGGTATAGGCGATCCAGCACTCCACCTTGTTGTGCATGGGTGCATCGGTCATAAAGCTGAAGGGCTGCAGCTCATTGTCCGGGTCGCCGGGCTGGCATTCCAGCTTGGAAAAATCGATGCTGCGGCGGTGCACCCGGGCAGGGGTGCCGGTCTTGAACCGGCGCAGCGGCAGCCCGGCAGCCTTCAGGCTGTCGGTCAGGGCGTTAGCGGCGTGCATCCCGTCCGGGCCGGAGGCGTACCATGCATCACCCACAAAAATTTTGCCGCCAAGGTTCGTGCCGGTGGCAATGACCACGCATTTGGCGCTGTATTCCCCGTTCAGCTGGGTCACAACGCCCTTCACACGGCCGTTCTCGGTCTCGATGCTCACAACCTCAGCCTGATGGATGGCAAGGCCGGGCGTGAGTTCCAATGCATGCTTCATATATTCATGGTAGCGCTTGCGGTCGGTCTGCACACGCAGGGCGTGCACCGCCGGGCCTTTGCCCTTGTTGAGCATCCGACTCTGCAGATAGGTGGCATCTGCAGCAAGGCCCATCACGCCGCCAAGCGCATCTAATTCACGTACCAACGTGCCTTTTGCTGTGCCGCCAATACTGGGGTTGCAGGGCATGTTGCCAATGGCATCCAGACTCATGGTAAACACGGCCGTTCTCGCGCCCAGCGTTGCGGCGGCGTGAGCTGCTCGATACCGGCGTGGCCGGCACCGATGACGATAACGTCATAATCTCCTAAGTGGTTCATATACTTTCGGGTTTCCTCTAACAAATGATTTAAAATGCCCTCCGTTTCACTCTGGGCATATTCAGCGGAAAAATTATTTTTAATTTCGCAAATCTGGAAAATCTGCGGATTTTCCAGATTTGCCTTTTCACGGGAGGGGCCATAACGGGAAACGGCATATTGCTGCTGTCAGCCTGCAGCTGTCGCGCAGCAGATAACGCATAAACTTGTCCGTATGGCTCGTCGCGCAAGCGACTACAAATCGGCGTAACACAAAAATCCTCTAGCGGAGCGACTTGGATTTTTTGTATGGAGCCCATCTCCTTTGGGATTATTAAGGGCGAGTAGCCCTTAATTCGTGCCTCCCGCGCCTCGAAAGTAGCGGGTGCTTTCTGGTTCTCTTTTTGGCACGCAAAAGAGAACATCCCCGGCGGCGATGCATTTTGCAAAAGGCATCAAACTTAAACATGCGACCACGCTTCGCGCGGGAAGCTCTTCGTCACTTTCCCACGCAGAAACGTTCAAACACCTGTTCGATCACAGCTTCCGAGGCGTTCTCACCGGTCAGGTCGCACAGGGCGGCCAGTGCGTCGTCCACACAGACGGAAACGGCATCCAGCCAAAGCCGCCTGCGGCAGCATCCAGTGCACCGGCCACAGCGTCCCGCGCACGCAGTGCGGCGGAAGCTGACGCTGGCCGGACAGACTGGCGGCATGGGGATCGATCTGGCTGGTACCCAGCAGGCGGGCCACCGCAGCGGAGATCACCTTGCGGCTCTCCTCCTCCTGACAGCACACCGGCAGCACCATGGCAAAGCAGGGCGCTATCAACTCTGCGTCAAATTGCGTTGGTTTATCCTCTTTGTTGATAAGTGCAATGGCTGGACGGCCTGTGCAACGCTGTGCAAGCTCCAGATCTTCCCGCGTGGGCGGCTCGGAGCCATCGAACACAGCCAGGATCAGGCCTGCCTCCTCCAGCTTTTTCCAGCTGCGGCGGATGCCTCGGCTTCAATGGCATCTTCGGTCTCGCGCAGACCGGCGGTATCGAACAGATTCAGCTGGATATCCCCCAGCTGTACCGCCTGCTCCACCACGTCACGGGTGGTGCCAGCCACCGGCGTGACGATGGCCCTGTCGAACCCGGCCAGCAGGTTGAGCAGTGTGGATTTGCCCGCATTTGGTCTGCCCACAATGGCGCAGTCCACACCTTCGCGCAGGACGGTATCCGCCTGATAATTATGGATCAGCTCGTCCAGCTCTGCCTTTACCCCACTCAGTACGCGGTGCAGATGGTCACCGTCCAGCTCCGGCACATCCTCTTCGGGAAAATCCACCATGCGGCAAGGTGAGCCTGAATGGCGGTAAGCGCTTCCTTCTGGGCACTGATCTTCTTTGCCAGCGCACCGCCCAGCGCGGCATTGGCCAGCGCGGCACCCTGACGGCCATCCGCCGAGATCAGATCCATCACGCTTCGGCCTGCGTCAGACCCAGCTTGCCGTTCAGGAACGCGCGGCGGGTGTACTCGCCGGGCGCGGCAGGCTGAGCACCGGCAGCAAGACAGGCTTCCACCAGACGGCGGGCCACGGCGCTGCCGCCATGGCAGGAAAGCTCCACCACGTCCTCGCCGGTATAGCTGTGGGGCGCGCGGAAAAACAGGGCCACCCCCTCATCAAAGGCTTCGTCCCCTTCCCGGAATGTGCCGTACATGGCGGTGTAGCCTTTGGCATTCTCCACCTTTTTTGCGGCGTTGGCCGGGCGGAACACCCGGGCTGCTATGGGATAGCTCTCCGCACCGGAGAGCCGCACGACGCAATGCCGCCTGCGCCCGGTGCTGTTGCAATGGCTGCAATGGTCGTTTCCTGCATGGTTTTTTCTGGCTTCCTTTCCGCGCCCGGTCTGGCCGCTTGCTCCCATCTGCCCACAGCAGCGAGACCAATACAGTTTCATTGTACCACGAAATGCTGCGGAATGGTACTGTTTTTTCAACCAATTCCCGGGAAACGGTTGAATCCGCCCGTTTCTCACACAAAAAAGGGGCTTTCCGTCCCAACACGGAAAGCCCCTTTTTACAAGAAACTGTTTTTTAGAACTTGGCGATATCCGCGTGGTGATGGCCTTGCCAGGCAGCGTGCGTGCATCGGCATTCTCATTCAGGGCCAGCTTGCCCTCGCGCAGCAGCTGCACAGCCTTCTGGTGATCGGCAGCCTTCCAGTTGTTGCCCACGATCTTCCAGTTGTTGTTCACGTGCGGCTCAATGGTGCCGCCCTTCACGGTGCGGATGTACTCGCCCAGCAGCTCGCGGATGCCGCCCACGTCGCCACGCACATCGATCTCCAGCAGCTTGGGCAGCTCTTCGCCCGGCAGGAAGATGTCCGCAGCCGTCAGCAGCTGGGTGGTGGCGCGGTAGTTGTTCACTGCCACCACAAAGGTGTCGGTGTCCTTCACGGCCTTGCCGTTCGGCCACTTGAGGTTCTTGATGCGGTGGCCCGGCTCCTTGGAGACGTCCAGCTCGTAGTTGACACCCTCAAAAGCATCATACAGGTAGTAGCGCACCGAGGGGTCAAAGGCGATGGTCACTTCATCCGGCTTCCATGTCTTGAAGAAGGCAGCAGACCACTCCATGAAGCGGCGCAGCTGCTCGCCGGTCATCTGCAGCTTGTACAGGGTGTTCTGGTAGGTGTAGATGCTGGCCATATCGCACTTGCGGATGGTGCCCGCGCGCATCTGGGAGGTCATGGAGGTCAGGGCGGTAGCAGAGACCTGCGCACCGGTGTAGTACATCTGCACTTCGTTGATGAAGTCCAGCAGCGCGGTATCCTGCACCATGGCCTGCGGCAGGCAGTCGATCTCGTTTTCGGGGGCCAGATCGCCGCCCTTCAGCTCGCCAATGGGGGTAACAGCGTCTTCCTTGGCGCGGGTGTCGTAGGAGGCCAGCAGAGCGGTCAGCTCCGGATCGGGCTCGTACTCCTTGATCTGCAGGTTTTCAGAGGTGCGGTTCACGACCTTCCACTTACCGTCCAGCTGCGCTCCAGATAGACGTGGATCTCGGACAGGGTGGCACCGGCGTTCTTGTTCTCCACCACCAGCACGTTGTTGATCATCATGTTGGGGATGCTCCTGTGGCCGTGGCCGCCCACGATGACGTCGAACTCGGGGCAGGCATTGGCCAGATCGGTGACGCCGGAGCCATAGACACCGTACTCGTTCTCGGTATCCATGTGCATGACGCCGATCAGCACGTCCACCTGATCCTTGATCTTATCAATGATCTTGCGGCTCTCGTCCACGGGGTTGGTGACCTTCCAGCTCCAGATTCTTGGCATCCCAGCGGATGATGTTGGGGGTGACCATGCCAATGACACCGATCTTGACGGTGCCCTTTTTGATGATGGTGTAGCCGTCGGCCAGCGGGGTGCCGTCCGGTGCGTAAACGTTGCCGGTGAGCACCTTGGCCTTCTGCTGTCCCATGACCTTTTTCAGCACATCCATGCCGTAGTTGTACTCATGGTTGCCGGTGGTCCAGATATCATAGCCGATGGCATTCATGGCAGCGATCATGGGATGCAGGTCATCGTTCAGGAACAGCTCTGCGGAGTTGGCCTGAATGGTATCGCCTGCATCCACCACCAGCGTGTTCCGGGTGCGGCACTGCTTGATGCGGTCGCCTGCTGGGCCACACTGCCGGAAGCATCTGCCTTGTTGGCGGCGTAGTCCCATGGGTCGAATTTGCCGTGGGTATCGCTGGTGGCAAGGATCTGCAGATCCATGCTCCACAGGGACTTGATGTCACAGGCGGCTGCAGAGGGTGCCATGCAGCTGGCGGCTGCGATGGTGGCGGATGCCCCTGCACCACGCAGGAAGCTGCGGCGGGAGATCTTGTTCTGAGCCATAGTTGATTACCTCTCTTTTCATCATTCTGTCTGTTCTTCACGAACAGAACGCTCTTGACTACAGTATAAAGCCTTGACCAATTGTTTTACAATTGCCATTTAAGAGAAAGATTTCGGCAAAAAACAGGCAGTTTCTCCAAATTTTGAGAAGAATGACTTTTTATGCTCAGTATACCGCAACAGCTGCCCGACCGGAACCACCTTGCGTCAGTTTTTGGTAAAATCCTTTTTGCGTGAAAAAAGGTCTCCGAAATCCGCAGATTTTCCGGAGACCCTGATTTCAAAAGTAATTCCGCATTACAGCTCGATCTTGCCAAAGCTGAAATCGCAAAATCGTCCACGCGCTCGGTGCGCTTGGGTGCTACCGGTGCTGCATTCTCTGCATCACGGGGTGCATAGGTGCGCTCCGGCACGCCGGAAGGCCGCGGGCCGCGGGGTGCACCATTGCGGCTGCCACGGTAACCGCCACGGTTTCCATTGTGGTCGCCATGCTCAGAACGGTTCCCGCCGCGATAGCCGCCATTGCGGCTGCCGCCGGGACGACGGCCATTGCCGCGTCCGCCGCGGGGACGGCGCTCACCATAGGTGTTCTCGGTCTGTGCATCGGGTGCGGTGGAGTAGATGACCACACGGCGGTCACGGCCTTCGCCCTTGCTCTCGCTGCGCACGCCCTCCATCTTGCTGATGCAGAGTGGATGATGCGGCGCTCGTAGGGTTCATGGGTTCCATGGCAAAGCTGCGGCCGGTCTTGCGCACCTTGGCACCAATGCGCTGTGCCAGTGCGGTCAGGTCGCTCTCGCGCTTATCGCGGTAGCCGGCCACATCCAAACCCAGCTTGATGTAATCGCCCTCCAGACGGTTTGCCACAAGGCTTGCCAGATAGGAAAGGCTCTCCATGGTCTCGCCGCGGCGGCCGATGAGGCACCCAGCTTTTCACCGTCCAGACGGATGATGGTAGCTTCGCCCTTCTGCACAGCGCTGAAGGTGACATTCTCCACGCCCATCAGGGCAATGACCTCACGCAGGTAGTCCACAGCAGCCTTGATCTTAGCGTTCTCTTCGATCACGATGGGGACTTCCGGCTCCTCTTCCTCGGCAGCGGGCTGCTCTGCAGCAGCTTCTGCAGCGGGGGCAGCAGGCTCTTCGGCCTTTGCTTCCGGCTGTGCTGCCGCAGCGGCAGGCTCCTCTGCCACGGGAGCGGCCTTGACAGCTCCTGCACGGGAGTCTTTTTCTCAACAACAGGCTCAGCGGGTGCTGCAGCCGGAGCGTCCGGCTCCTCCACGCTCACGCACACCTTAGCGGGGGTGAGCTTCAGGCCCAGAAAACCAGTCTTCTGGGGCATTTCCAGCACTTCGCAGCTGACATTCAGATCATCGGCCTGCACGCCCAGCAGAGCGCAGGCTTTTGCGCGGGCTTCATCGACCGTTTTGCCGGTCGCTTCCTGCTTACGGATCATAACCGTTCATCCTCCTCTTATTCTTTATCCTGCTTGTTCAGCTCGCTCAGCGGCACGGTACGCTCGTCCTTGTAGCGCTCCTCGTCCAACTGGCGGGCATACTCCAGACGGCGCTTGTTCATCTCGCTGGCAGAAAGGTTCTTTTCCGTGGTCTTGCCGGTCTTGGGATCGGTGACCTTGACGGTAGTGTTCTTCACACCGCGTTTTTCCTGCTTTTTCTTTTCTGCGATCTGCGCTTCGATCTCCTTGCGCATCTTATCGGGGTCGTACACCTTGCGCATGACCTGAGTCTGCACGGTCATCACGATGTTGGAAATGACGTAGTACAGAGAGAATGCCAGAGGATAGGTGAAGCAGAAGAACAGGTACATCAGCGGCATCATATACATGGTCAGCTTCATGCTGCCCTGCATCTGCTGGCCGCTGGCCTTCATGCTGATATGGGTGGACAGGAGCATGGTGATGACCGACAGCAGCGGCAGCACGATGTCCAGAGAAAGGCCCAGCTTGGGGATGCGGGTCAGGTCGATGCCGAGGAAGTTCATGTGCTGGCTGAACTCGGTAATGGTAGCGATCTGCTCGGCGCTGAAGCAGCCCAGCACACCGCCGTTGCCAGCAACCACCTGTGCGATGATGTTGGTATCGCGGGTGATGGCGGTAAAGGCGACGCCGGAGGCGGTCAGGGCCTCACCGGCGGCGGTCAGAGCCGCAGCACTGATGTGGAAGATGCGCTCCAGCGGATTGTACACGACACCGATAACGCCGAACATGACAAGGAAGTTCAACAGCATGGGCACGCAGCCTGCGGTGGGGTTATAGCCGTAGTCCTGCTGCAGCTTGAGCATTTCTTCCTGCTGCTTTTCGGGCTTGTCCTTGTACTTGGTCTGGATCTCCATCATCATGGGCTGGAAGGCCGACATTTTAGCCATGCTCTTCTGCTGGCTCAGCTGCAGAGGGATCTTGACGATGTTGATGAGCAGCGTGAAGATGATGATGTCCCAGCCGTAGCTCGGGAGCAGCTTGTAGATCCACTCCATGACATAGCCGAGAGGACCGCTCAGGATGTAAAAGAAGTTCATACCTTTGTCCATTCTGCCCCGTCTGTGGCACGGGACTTGTTATTTTTATCGTAGGACACGCTGCCCACAGTGCATCGCGTCACAAGAAGCATATTTACTTTTCCACCTTTTGCTTGTGCCGTGTGGAAAACAGCTTTGCGGGCTGCAGCCGGCGGGCAGGGTTCTGCCAGCGGCCCGGCTCCGGCACCGGGTCAAAGCCCCATTTGCCGAAGGGATTGCACCGGGCGATGCGCCATGCCCCCAGCAGGATGCCCTTTACGCACCCATGGGTCATGATGGCCTGCATGGTGTAGTTGCTGCAGCTGGGCGTAAAACGCAGCTGCGGCCGATCCATGGGCTGAGAGTGTACTGGTAGGCCCGGATGGGCACGCACAGCGCGCGGCGGCAGATGTACTGCAGGCGGTTCATGCGTCCGGCTTTTCCGCCTGTGCCCTGCGTGCCGGGGGCACGGTGGCAGGGGGCGGCGCATCCGGCCGTTTGGCCTTATCCGGCAGACCGGCCTGTGCAAACAGCTTTGCCACAACGCTGCTCAGCTGCCAGCTCTTCAACCGCGGGGTCATACCGCGGGCTACAAAGATCAGATCATAGCCGCCGATGTTGTAGTCCAGATGCTCGTCGATGGCCGCCTTCATCACGCGGCGGGCGCGGTTGCGCTGCACGGCGTGGCCGATCTTTTTGGTGGCGGTCAGACCCACGCGGGTCTTTTTGCTGCGGGTCTTGAGCACATACATCACAAGACCGGGGTTCACATAGGATTTGCCGCGGGCATACACTCTGCCAAACTCGCTGTTGCGGCGGATGGGACGATAGCGCATGATTCCGCGCCTCCTTTCTGTGGCTGAGAACACGCCCGAAGTGCATTCTTCAGCCAGTATATCAAAAATTTTTCGACTTTGAAAGCCCATGCGGGCATTTTTACGAAAATTCTTTCAATTTTAAAAAAAAAATAAGACCGCTAATCCAATATCAGCGGTCTTTTGTGCGCATATTCATTTCTGCGCCGGATCCCGTCATAAAAGGCCGGATCAGACAGTCAGGCTCTTGCGGCCCTTTGCACGGCGAGCATTGATGACCTTACGGCCGTTCTTGGTGCTCATGCGGGTCAGAAAGCCATGAACTTCCTTGCGCTGACGCTTCTTGGGCTGAAAAGTTCTCTTCATGGTTGTATCCTCCGTAAAAACTTATCCCCGGTATGGGGTCTGATGTGGTCCCAGATTGGGGACAGGCTTGCAATTCAACAGTATATCGCATAGTATGGCGTTCTGTCAAGCATTTTTTTCGCTTTCCTTCAAACTTTTTTGTGAAAAGATTTTCAACTTTTTCACCATTCTGCCGTGGAAAACTCTTTTGCCACAAGATATTGTGGCCCTGTTTTGCCCATGCCACAACGGCCGTGCAGGGGCTTTTCTTATGTATTATAAATTACATTATAGAAATATGGACGCACAGCGTTTTTTGTGGTATACTAACCTAGTATCAGCAGCATTGTTGAAAACTTTAACGGAGTGGATGTTTTATGGATTCTTTTAAGGACGTTTTAGAGGCCGCCCAGGCGTACTGCAAAACGCAGATGGCCGAGCCGACCTATAATCTCTATATCGATGGACTGGAGCCGATCAGCTTTGAGGATTCCAGCCACATCACCCTTTCGGTGCGCAACGACTTCATCTGCAAGATCGTGACGGACCGCTACCTTGGCCTGCTCAAGGAAGCCTTCAAGACCGTGCTGGGCTTCGACGTGGACATCACGCTGGTGGTGCCCAGCACGCCGCCGCACGAGGTGGTGCTGGCCCAGCAGTACGAGGCGAACCCCGCCTCCCCGCAGGGCAACTACGAGTCACATTTGAAAACTTCATCAAAGGCCCTTCCAACCAGTTTGCGTTTGCTGCTGCACAGGCGGTTGCGGCCAATCCCTCCGGCGCATACAACCCGCTGTTCATCTACGGCGGCTCCGGCCTTGGCAAGACCCATCTGCTCACGGCCATCCAGACCGAGATCAAGCGCACCCACCCCGATTTCGTCATCATGTACGTTACCTGCGAGCAGTTCACCAATGAGCTGATCGCCGCCATCCGCGCCGGCAGCACCGAGGACTTCCGCATGAAGTACCGCGTGGCAGACCTGCTGCTGGTGGACGATATCCAGTTCATCGCCGGCAAGGAGTCCACGCAGGAGGAGTTCTTCCACACCTTCAACTCCCTGCACGATGCCCACAAGCAGATCGTCATTGCCTCCGACCGCCCGGCCAAGGAGATCAAAGTCTGGAAGAGCGGCTGCGCACCCGCTTTGAGTGGGGCCTGACCGCCGATGTGCAGCCGCCGGATTTTGAGACCCGCGTGGCCATCGTCAAGCGCAAGGCAGAGCTTTTGCATCTGGACCTGCCCGAGGATGTGGCCGAGTTCATTGCCAACCACCTGAAGAACAACATCCGCCAGCTGGAAGGCGCTGTAAAAAAACTGACGCCTACTACATGCTGGAGGGCATCCAGCCGGTCATCAGTGTGGCCCAGAATGCCATCAAGGACATCCTCAACGAGACCCAGCCGGTGCCCGTGACCATCGAGAAGATCATCGGCGAGGTGTCCCGCACCTTCAACGTCTCCCCTGCCGACATCCGCGGCACCAAGCGCAACGCCAACGTTGCCTCTGCCCGCCGTGTGGCCATCTACATCCTGCGCGAGGTCACCGGCATGAGCATGGAAGAGATCGGCCGTGAATTCTCCGGCCGTGACCACTCCACCATCGTCTACTCCCTCAAGACCATGGAGCGTGACATGAAGAACGACCAGCACCTGCGCGAGACCGTGAGCGACATCATCAAGAACGTGAAGGCCTGACCGCAGAAATCGTGCAAAAGTCGTACTCATTTATGGGTAAAACCCCAAAATATGGGGAGAAAACGGAACAAAACGGGGAAAAAGAACCTATATCTTGTGGTAAAAACGCAAACCTTTCCACACTTTCCACAGAGTTTTCAACATTCAACCTTCGTTCTCCACATGGTCTGTGGAAAGAAAGACCTATCCCAACCTTTCCACGATCCATTCACAACACATTCACAACCCTGTGGAAACCAAAACCCCCGCATTCCGACAAGGCTTTTCGGGGTTTTCCACAAGTTCCCCACCCCCTACTACGGTTACTATAACAAGTTCAATAAGATAGACCGGTTCTGAAACTGTTTTCAAACACAAAACAACATCAGAAACGAAAAACAAAGGAGAGAATTCAGTTTGAACATCGTATGTGATAAAGTTCTGCTGAGCGCAGCCATCGATGGTGTGTCCAAAGCCGTCACCATGCGTTCTGCCATCCCTGTGCTGGAAGGTATCCTGCTGAAAGCCGAAGGCTTCCAGCTCAACCTCACCGGCTACGATCTGGAAATGGGCATCGTGACCACCATCGAAGCCAATGTCAAGGAAGCCGGCGAGGTGGTGCTGAATGCAAAGCTGCTCAGCAGCATGATCAGCCGGATGCCCGCCGGTCAGGTCAGCATCCTCTCTGCCGAGAACGGCAAGACCACCATCCAGAGCGGCGTAGTCCAGTTCGAGATCCAGTCTATGCCGGCCAACGATTTCCCCGAGCTGCCCAATACCGGAGCGGAAGAGACCCTGACCATCAAGACCGGCGTACTGAAAGATATGATCGATCGTACGTTATATGCTGTCAGTCAGGACGAGAAAAAGCCCGCCCACACCGGTGAGCTGTTCGAGATCCTGCCCGACAAGCTGACTGTAGTGGCACTGGACGGCTACCGTCTGGCCATCGTGGAACGCCCGGTGACGGCGGTAAAGGATATCCGCATCATCGTGCCCAGCAAGACCATGACCGAGGTCGCCCACCTGCTGCCCAACGACGACGAAGAGCCGGTGCACATCAGCGCCAACCGCCGCTATGTGGTCTTTATGGCCGGCGGCTACACCATCATGAGTCGTCTGATCGAGGGCGAGTTCCTCAACTACCGCAATGTGATCCCCGCCGACAGCCGCACCCGCGTGACCATCGACACCAAGGAATTCATCGAGACCATCGAGCGTGCTTCACTGATTATTACAGAACGTTTAAAAAATCCTCTCCGCATCTCCTTTACAGAGGTAGAGTCGTGGTGCGCTGCCAGACCAACCTTGGCCGCGTGGTGGACGAATTCAACGCCGACTGCGAGGGCGACGAAGTGGAGATCGGCTTCAACAACCGTTATCTGCTGGATGCGCTGCGCAACGCCCGCACCGAGAAGGTCCGCATGGAGATCAGCGGCCCTCTGAGCCCGGTCAAGGTGCTGCCTGCCGAGGGCAACGACTTTTTGTATCTGGTGCTGCCGGTGCGCTTCAAGAACGATTAAGAGGGCGAAATTATGCAGAAAATTCTCATCCATACGGAATTTATCAAGCTGGATGCCCTGCTGAAATATGCAGGCCTGTGCGAGACCGGCGGCGAAGCCAAGGAGCTGGTGCAGGGCGGTGCCGTGAAGGTGAACGGCGAGGTGTGCACCATGCGCGGCAAGAAGTGCCGTGCCGGTGATGTGATCGAGCTGGACGGCCAGACCGTGGAAGTGGGTCAGGGCCAGTAATGCGTCTGCTTTCACTGGAAGTTGCGAATTACCGCAATATTGCGGCAGCGCAGCTGGAACCTGGCCGGGAGCTGACCGTGATCTGCGGCAACAACGGTCAGGGCAAAACGAACCTGCTGGAGGCCATCTGGCTGCTGACCGGCGGCAAAAGCTTCCGGGGCGGCAAGGATGCCGAGCTTGTGCGCCGCGGAGAAACATTCGCGGTACTGGAGGCCGTCACCCAGCGCACCCGGCAGGAGGATCAGGAACCGGACGAACCGGCAAATGTGCGCATTACGGTGGGCACGCCGGATGCACAGCGCCCCGGCCGGTATGCATCGGTCAACGGCTCTCCGCCCAAGCGGGCGGCGGGCCTTGCGGGCAGCTTTCCGGCTGTGGTGTTCGACCCCGGGCACCTGAGCCTTGTAAAAGGTGCACCGGAAGGACGGCGGCGGTTTCTGGACGCGGCGCTGTGCCAGCTGTACCCCGGCTACCTTGCCACCTACCGTCGCTATGTGCGGGCATTGCAGCAGAAAAACGCGCTTCTGCGTCATTCCGCAGGCGGCACGGAGCGCCCGTGGGCAGAAAATGCGCCCTGCTGGAAGTGCTGAACGTAGAGCTTGCAGCGCAGGGCGAGGCCATCCAGAAGCGGCGGCGGGAGTATCTGGCCCTGCTCACACCGCTGGCCTGCGCCAACTATGCCGAGCTTTCCCACGGGGCAGAGCGCATGGCGGTGCGCTATGCCGCCCAGTTTGAGCCGGGCGGGCTGTCCGCACTTTTGAAGCAGCGCCAGAACGAAGAGCTGCGCGCCGGGCAGAGCCTGTGCGGCATCCACCGCGAGGACGTTGAGCTGCTGCTGGACGACCAGCCCGCAAAGGTGTTTGCAAGTCAGGGACAGCAGCGCAGCGTGGTGCTGAGCCTGAAAATGGCCGAAGCGGCTGCCGCTGCCCGGATCACCGGAGAGCACCCGGTGCTCCTGCTGGACGATGTGCTCAGCGAGCTGGACGAGGGCCGCAAGCAGTATCTGCTCACCCGCATGAAGGAAAAGCAGACATTCGTGACCAGCTGCGATGATACCGCGTTCCTGAAAACGGACGGCGAAGTGTACCGCATGAACGGCGGTGTGCTGAGCAAAGCATGAAGAAATGATGCAAAAGTACATGCAGCTGCCGGTGAATAAACGGCGTTTTATGCATGAACTGCCAGAATGAGGAAAATACTGTATGTATATTCATCTGGGCCGTGACTACGTGCTGAATGACCGGGACATTATCGGCATCTTCAATCTGGAAACCACCACCATCACCCCCCGGGGCCGGGAGTTTCTGAACTACGCCCAGAAGAACGGCGCGGTGGTGAGCCTTTCGGACGAGCTGCCGCAGAGCTATGTTTTGGCAGACGGGGCCGTGGTGGACACGGTGTATCTTTCGGAGCTGTCGCCTGCTGCCATGCGGCGCAGAGCCGAAAAAATGATCGAGTAAACCAGCCAACAGGCGGAGAATATGCTCTGCTTTTACGATAGATCGAACAAAAATGCAAACATTGAACAAAAGGGAGAAAGGAAATGGCAGAAGAAATCATTACCAGCACAAATGCCGAAACCGCTACCGACCATGAGTATAATGCCAGCGAGATCCAGGTCCTGAAGGGTCTGGAGGCGGTGCGCAAGCGCCCGGGCATGTATATCGGTTCCACCGGCGAGCGCGGCCTGCATCATCTGGTCTACGAGATCGTGGACAACGCCATCGATGAAGCACTGGCCGGCTACTGCGACCACATCGAGGTCAAGATCCTGAAAGACAACATCATTCAGGTCACGGATAACGGCCGCGGCATCCCTGTGGACATTCAGGCCTGCAATGTAGAGTCAACGACTGCGACGACTGCAGAACCGGCGGCATCTGCCGGCAACGATTCTGGACGAGGGATTATTCCGGTTGAATACTCCGAAGTTCGAGTCGAAAATCAAGGTGACAGAAGATAGATCTGAACGCGTTGAATCAGTCTACCCGTCCGAAGAAAAAAGACGAAGGAGGAACGCAAGAAAGAGCGGGAAGACAAGCGCGAGAAGTTCGCCGGTAACAAAGCGGGGCAACAGTCGGGTAACGGGCTTTTCAATAAAGGACCGAAAGACGGAACGGCAAGACCCAGGTGCTCCTGTCAAACCGGGAGAAGGCGGTACGGATGCAAAGAAAAAACGTAACCGTATCAAGAAAGACCGCGTAGATGTGAACAATACGCCGGGAACTAATGCACGCCCGTCACGTCCGAACGATGATGCAAGCCGCGCCTACGCAAGCCGGTGAAGGCGGAAATCAGCGAGGAAGATGTACAGAAGCAGGTAAAGGAAACCTTGGCCCGTCTGACCAACAAGGGAAATAAGAATAATAAAGGTGCCAAGTACCGTCGCGACAAACGCGATGCCATCCAGAAGCGTGAACACGAACTGATGGAACAGGAAGAAATGGAAAGCAAGGTGTTGAAGCTGACGGAGTTTGTGACTGCCAATGACCTTGCCAACATGATGGACGTTCCTGTGACGCAGGTTATCGGTACTTGTATGAGTATCGGTATCATGGTTTCCATTAACCAGCGTCTGGATGCGGAAACAATTAATATCGTAGCTGAAGAATTCGGTTTCCAGACCGAATACGTAAGTGCCGAAGTGGTGGAAGCCATCAAGGCCGACGAAGAAGACGACAACGAAGAAGACTGGGTGGCGCGTCCTCCTATCGTGACTGTGATGGGACACGTTGACCACGGTAAGACCTCTTTGTTGGATAATATCCGTAATGCAAACGTAATTGCCGGTGAGGCAGGAGGTATCACGCAGCACATCGGTGCTTACAACGTGAAGTTGCAGAGCGGGCGTCGTATCACGTTCCTGGATACGCCGGGCCATGAGGCTTTTACCGCCATGCGTGCCCGTGGTGCCAAGTGACGGATATCGCGATTATCATTGTGGCTGCCGACGATAATGTCATGCCACAGACTGTCGAAGCGATCAACCATGCTTCGGCTGCTGGTGTACCTATCGTATTTGCTATCAATAAGATCGACAAGCCTCATGCCAATCCTGACAAGATCAAGGAGGAACTGGCTAACATGAATTATTTGGTTGAAGACTGGGGAGGTAAGTACCAGAGCCAGGAAATTTCAGCAAGAAAGGTATCGGTGTGGAGGACTTGTTGGAAAAAGTATTGTTGGAAGCCGATTTGCTCGACTTGAAGGCTAATCCGAAGAGACGTGCTGTTGGTTCCATCATCGATCTTCACTGACAAAGGACGTGGATATGTTTCTACCGTGTTGGTTGAAAACGGAACACTGAAGGTCGTGACATCGTACTGGCCGGAACCCATTTCGGTCGCGTAAAAGCGATGTTCAACGAACGTAACCAGCGTATCGAAAAGGCTGGTCCTTCCGAACCGGCTCTGATCCTCGGTCTGAACGGTGCTCCGCAGGCTGGCGATACGTTCAACGACTGGAAACAGACCAGGAAGCCCGCGAAATTGCCAACCGTCGCGAACAGTTGCAGCGTGAGTTGGGCCTACGTACGCAGAAGATGCTTACGCTGGATGATATCGGTCGCCGTATCGCAGTCGGAAACTTCCAAGAACTGAACGTGATTGGTGAAGGGTGACGTGGACGGTTCTGTAGAAGCTTGTCAGACTCCCTGATCCGTCTGTCTACAGAGGAAATCCAGGTGAACGTGATCCACAAGGCTGTCGGTCAGATCTCCGAATCGGATGTCGTACTGGCTGCCGCTTCTGATGCGATTATTATCGGATTCCAGGTGCGCCCGGCATTGCCTGCACGCCGCCTGGCAGAGAAAGAGGGAGTTGAAATCCGTCTGTACTCGATTATCTATGATGCGATCGAAGAAGTGAAGAGCGCTATGGAAGGTATGCTTTCACCGGAAATCAAGGAAGAGATCACTGCGAACGTGGAAGTGCTTCAGGTCTTCAAGATCACGAAAGTGGGTACGATTGCCGGATGTATGGTACGTGAAGGTAAGATCAAGCGTTCGAACAAGGTGCGCGTGATCCGTGACGGTATCGTGGTTCATTCCGGAGAGTTGGAATCTTTGAAACGTTTCAAGGATGATGTGAAGGAAGTGGTTGCCGGTTTGGATTGTGGTTTGAACATTGTCAACTACAATGATATTCAGGTTGGTGATATCATCGAGGCATACGAAGAAACGGAAATCAAGAAGACATTGTAAACATGAACTGGTTGGACATTACATTGCTATGTCTGGCAGGAATAGGATTTGTGAAAGGCCTGTTTGATGGAGTCATCAAACAGGTTGTTTCGCTTATAGCCTTTTGGTCGGGATCTTTTTTTGTACGAAGGCGGCACTTTGGCTGCGTGGATATATATTGGCATTGGGCTGGTTTCCCGAACAAGGAGTGACGGTGCTCAGCTACGTGGCGGGTTTCCTGTTGATCGTGGGTGTCATATTGCTGGCGGGTGAGATTCTGACTCGTGTCGTGGGAGCGACGCCGTTGAGCGTCCTGAACCATTTGGTGGGTGGTGTCTTGGGGCTTTGCTTTATGATGGCGTTTGTCAGCCTTCTGCTGAACAGTATGGAGATGATAGACAAGGGATCGGTCCTGATCCCGCGTCAGGCAAAGGTCAATCCCGTTTTTATAATTCAGTCAAAGAAATAATCCCAACCATTTACTTCCAAAATTTGTTTTTTAAGGAGGAATAGGTTTCATAATTTGAACAATATATTTAATGTATAATGGAAGATTCAAACGACATACTAAATGAGGTGACGACCGGTGATTATAAGTACGGATTCGTTACCGATATAGATACGGAGGTGATTCATCGCGGATTGGATGAAGAGACTGTTCGTATTATTTCCGCCAAGAAGAATGAACCGGAATGGCTGCTTGAGTTCCGCTTGAAAGCCTTCCGCCATTGGCAGACACTGGAGATGCCGACATGGCCTCACCTGAATATCCCGCCGATCGACTATCAAGATATCATCTACTATGCCGCTCCGAAGAAGAAGGAAGGCCCGAAGAGCCTGGATGAGGTCGATCCGGAACTGATGAAGACTTTCGACAAACTGGGTATTCCTCTGCACGAACGTGCGCAGCTTAGCGGGATGGCGGTCGATGCAGTGATGGACAGCGTCTCCGTAAAGACAACATTCAAGGAGACGCTTGCTGAGAAGGGCATTATCTTCTGTTCTTTCAGCGAAGCCGTCCAGCATCATCCCGATTTGGTCCAGAAATATCTGGGAAGCGTGGTCAGTTATCGTGATAATTTCTTTGCCGCATTGAATTCGGCGGTGTTTTCGGACGGTTCGTTTGTCTATATCCCGAAAGGCGTGCGTTGTCCGATGGAGCTTTCTACCTATTTCCGTATCAATGCGGCCAATACCGGACAGTTCGAACGTACATTGATTGTGGCGGATGATGAAGCCTATGTCAGTTACCTCGAAGGTTGTACCGCCCCGATGCGCGATGAGAACCAGCTTCATGCGGCTATCGTCGAAATCGTAGCGCATGAACGGGCCGAAGTGAAATATTCCACCGTCCAGAACTGGTATCCGGGTGACAAGGATGGAAAGGGAGGTATCTACAACTTCGTGACTAAACGCGGACTATGCAAGGGCGAAGGGAGTAAGATCTCCTGGACACAGGTGGAGACTGGTTCCGCTATTACCTGGAAATACCCGAGCTGTATCCTGGCCGGTGATAATTCGGTAGGCGAGTTCTACTCGGTGGCCGTCACCAACAATTACCAGCAGGCCGACACCGGTACGAAGATGATCCACCTTGGACGGAATACTCGCAGTACGATCGTCTCGAAAGGTATCTCCGCCGGGCATAGCCAGAACAGCTATCGCGGTTGGTGAAAGTTTCTCCCCGTGCCGAAGCGCCCGTAATCATAGCCAGTGCGACAGCCT
>ENA-OQER01000661-OQER01000661.1-human-gut-metagenome-genome-assembly--contig:-NODE-661-length-18316-cov-1.818682_pt1 | contig 18316 bp, 28 predicted proteins | sample MGYA00242797_ERZ504639 | MGnify/ENA primary metagenome ERZ504639 (study PRJEB26092, sample SAMD00036306) | human gut metagenome | host: Homo sapiens | study: EMG produced TPA metagenomics assembly of...
CGTGTACCATAATCTTATAGTTTTTTATTGTTTATATGTCGTTCTTTTATCCCGGTTCGTTTTCTTTTGCAGGTTCTTTTTCGAAAGCAGCCGTCAGGTCGACGCCTGTCTGGTTGGCAAGGCAAAGCAATACCCATAGGACATCGGCCATTTCATCGCCTAAATCGCGGTGTTTCTCGCTCTCCTTGAAAGATTGTTCACCATATGTGCGGGCCATGATGCGGGCCAGTTCGCCGACTTCTTCGGTCAGAATGGTCATATTCGTCAGTTCGTTGAAGTAGCGGACACCATACGTTTTGATCCAGCTGTCCACCAGCTCCTGTGCCTGTTTAAGCGTAATTTCTGCCATATCTTTTCATTCTTTGTTTTGTGAGTCGATCCAGATCGTGACAGGACCGTCGTTCACCAGTTCCACTTTCATGTCGGCGCCGAACGTGCCGGTCTGCACTTCCTTTCCGATCTGCAAGCCCATCTCGGCGCAAAAAGCCTCGTACATTGGAATGGCTATGTCCGGTTTGGAGGCATGGATATAGGAAGGGCGGTTTCCCTTCTTTGTGGAGGCGTGCAGGGTAAACTGGCTGACCACCATCACTTCGCCTTCCGTTTCGACGACAGAACGGTTCATAACGCCGTTTTCATCGTCAAAGATGCGCAGGTTGGCAATCTTCTTGCACAACCATTCGATATCTTCCTGCGTGTCGCGGTCTTCAATACCGACCAGTACGAGCAGACCTTTCCCGATTTTGGATTTCAGCTGTCCGTCTATGGTTACGGAGGCATGCTGTACCCGTTGTATCAATGTTCTCATATCTTTATTTTAAACCATTTAATAATGCTTTTGTTTTGGCTTCTCCGATTACCTCTTTCAGTTCGTCGAAGCCGGCTTCACGTATTCGTTTTACGCTCTTAAAATGACGTAAAAGTAATACTTTTGTCTTTTCTCCGATCCCTTTTATCGTATCCAATTCGGATTTTGTCTGGCTTTTGCTGCGCTTATCCTTATGGAAAGTGATGGCGAAACGATGCACCTCGTCCTGTATTTGCGTGAAGAATTTGAACATGAACTTTGTATCGCATGCCGATCGTTTCGGGAGGGAAGCCGAACAGGAGTTCCGAAGTCCGGTGTTTCCCGTCTTTTGCCAGCCCGGCAATCGGAATATCCAAGTGCAGTTCGTCCTGGATCACTTCGCGTACGACTTCCATTTGCCCCTTTCCACCGTCGGTGATGATCAGGTCGGGCAGGGGAGTCTCTTCGACGATGGCACGCTGGTAGCGGCGACTACGACCTCTTTCATGGAGCATAGTCGTCCGGGCCGACAACCGTTTTGATGTTGTATTTCCGGTAATCTTTTTCGATGTTTCGCCATTTTGAAGACGACACACGCAGCTACCGCGTCGCTTCCCTGTATATTGGAATTGTCGAAACACTCGATATGAACCGGTAATTTGGGGAGATGAAGCGTCTCCTGTATCTCTTTTAAAAGACGTGTGCTGCGTTGCTCCGGGTTCAGTTTCTCCGCTTGTTTCAGCTTGTCGACCTTATACTGCTTCACGTTCATTTCCGATAATTCCACCAGCTTCTTTTTATCTCCGCGCTGCGGAACGGTGATCGAAACGTTTTCCAGTTCTATATCCAACGGAAAAGGAACGATGATTTCGCGTGCAGTGCTTTTAAAGCGGTTGCGCATTTCGATGATCCCCAAGCTGAGCAACTCCTCTTTCGACTCGTCCAAACGCTTTTTATATTCGAATGTATAGGCTTGCACGATCGCTCCGTTGCCGATATGCAGGTAATTGATGTAGGCGGAATTCTCGTTTTCGGCCAGTGAGAATACGTCTATATTGTGGAGCATCGGGGTGACCACTGTCGATTTGGAGCGGTAATTCTCGATGACTTCATACTTTTCTTTGATCTTCTGTGCTTCTTCGAACCGCAATTCTCCTGCCAGTTTCTGCATCTCTTCATACAGATGTTTGCTTATTTGCGAGATATTCCCGCGTAGGATTTCCTTTATTTCGGAAATGTTTTGCTGGTATTCCTCCAATGTCTGCAATCCTTCACAAGGCCCTTTGCAGTGCTTGATATGGTATTCGAGGCATACCTTATACCGGCCTTTCGCAATGGATTCGGGAGTAAGAGGATATTTGCAGGTACGTAGCGGATACAGTTCTTTCAGCATTTGCAGCATGACCTTTGCCGTATAGATGGAAGGGTAGGGACCGTAATAGCGCGAACCGTCCCGTACGATATTCCGGGTTTGGAATACGCGCGGGAAATATTCGTTCTTGACAACGATGGACGGATAGGTTTTGTCGTCTTTCAGCAACACGTTGTACCGAGGACGATATTGCTTGATCAGGTTATTCTCCAAAAGAAGTGCATCCTCTTCCGTGTCGACAACAAAATATTTGATGTCTCGTATCTGCTTGACCAGGACACGTGTTTTGTTGCTGTCGTGTTCTTTGTTGAAATAGGAGGAAACGCGACGCTTCAGGTTCTTTGCTTTGCCTACATAGATGATCGTTCCCTTCTCGTCAAAGTATTGGTAGCAGCCTGGCGATTCCGGTATGACGGAAAGGATGTTTTTTATATGTTCCTCGGTTGTGCTCATTTCTTTTGCATCTGTTTCTATCCTATTTTCAGTCTTTTACGCTATTGTTGTTAAAGTAATGTTTCACGTGGAACATTCCACGCTCAGCGTCCCAGCATCACCAGAAGGATATTGATGTCGCTTGGGGAGATACCCGGAATACGGCTTGCCTGGGCTATCGTGTCTGGGTCTATCCGTGTCAGTTTCTGGCGGGCTTCCGTAGACAAAGACTGGATCGCATTGTAGTCAAACTTGCCTTTGATATGGATATTTCCAGGCGGTTTATCTTGTCGGCGATGATCTGCTCGCGGCGGATGTAGCGCTATACTTGATTAATATTTCTGCCGCTTCGATGATCTCTTCTTTTCGTGAAACAGGGACCTTGTCCAGCTCTGTCCGGAATGCCGGGACCAGTTCCGCGATATTCTCCAAGGTGATCTGAGGACGTGGAATCAGTTCGATCAACTTGCATCCGTGTGCGAGCGGGGTAGTGCCCAACGCCTCCAGACCACTGTTTATATATTGCGGTTTGATGGAGTAGTTTCTGCGAAAGAAATAATCGCATCCCGGCTTGCCTTTTTCTCTTTCAACAAATCGTAGCGGTCCTGCTTTGCCAAACCGAGATGATACGACTTTTCCGTCAAACGCATGTCCGCATCATCCTGGCGGAGCAGAATGCGATATTCTGCACGTGAGGTAAACATACGGTAGGGTTCGTCTACGCCTTTTGTGACAAGATCGTCGATCAGTACGCCGATGTAGGCTTCGTCGCGTCCTAAAACGAACGGATCTCCGCCGTGGCAATTGATATGTGCGTTTATGCCGGCTACCAATCCTTGTCCGCCGGCTTCCTCATATCCGGTCGTCCCGTTGATCTGTCCGGCAAAGAAGAGGTTGCGGATTAGTTTTGTTTCCAAATTATGGTGGAGCTGCGTCGGATCGAAGAAATCATATTCAATAGCATATCCCGGACGATAGATCTGTATGTCCCGGAATGCCGGTATCTGTTGCAAGGCACGTAGCTGGATATCCAACGGAAGGAGGAGGAGAAGCCGTTCAGGTAGTATTCCTGTGTCGTTTCACCTTCCGGTTCCAGGAATAGTTGGTGTTGTGGCTTGTCCGCAAACGTTACGATTTTTGTCTCGATGCTCGGACAGTAACGTGGGCCGATGCTTTGGATTTGTCCGTTATACAACGGGGAGTCGGGGAGACCTTCGCGCAGGACTGCATGACAGGCTTCGTTGGTGAACGTTGTCCAACAGCTAAGTTGTTTCAAAAACGCGGTGCGAAGTGTCCATATAAGAGAACTTATGGAAGTCGTTTTCTCCGGGCTGTTCCGCCATTTCATCGAAGTGCACGCTGCGTGCATCGATACGCACAGGTGTTCCGGTCTTCATCCGTTCGGATTGATGCCTAATGAGACCAGTTGTTCGGTCAGTCCGGTTGCCGCCGGCTCGGCTATGCGGCCGCCTCTGATTTGTGTCCGTCCGATATGCATAAGCCCGTTCAGGAAAGTACCGTTTGTCAAGACTACGCTTTTTGCATGGAACTCGACTCCCATATAAGTCTTTACGCCGCATACGGTATTTCCGTCGAGCAACAGTTCGCGTACGGTATCCTGCCAAATGTACAGGTTCGGAAGGTTTTCCAGTATTCCCCGCCAACATTCGATGAAACGGGCGCGGTCGCTCTGGGAGCGCGGACTCCACATGGCCGGTCCCTTGCTTTGGTTCAGCATACGGAATTGGATGGCTGTCCGGTCCGTCACAATTCCCATATATCCGCCTAAGGCATCGATTTCACGGACGATCTGTCCTTTGGCGATACCTCCGACTGCCGGATTGCAACTCATCTGTGCAATCTTGTTCATATCCATTGTAATGAGAAGTGTCTTTGAACCCATATTGCGGCTGCCGCTGCGGCTTCACAGCCTGCATGACCGGCACCTACCACGATTACATCGTAATTGAAAGTCATTGTCCTAATTGTCTTTGTTTCTTTTGCAAAGATAATAGTTTGTACGGGATTTTTGTTATATTTGTGAGTCTTGGAATATCTAAGTAATACTAAAGGAATAAGAGTATGGAAACCCGGATATCTTCTTCTTCGATGGACAATGCCAATAAAATAAAAACGTCTGTCATGCTTCTGCTTTTATATGGTATCTGTATATTTCCGGCTTGGGATGGCAATCTGTCTGTTTTGTTAGGTTTGTTTGCCGTCAGTTCGATCCTTTGTATGCTTACTCGAGGATTTATGCCAAACCGTTTTATTGTGGATGGAGAAAAACTGGTGATAGATGCGTATTTTCGGAAGACGTATATAAACATAGAGGAAATCCTTTCGGCTCGCGAGGTCGACCGGCTGGATTTAGGAATAATGATCCGTTCATTTGGTGTCGGTTGGTTGTTTGGTGATCTCGGATATTTTTCTTCTACTGCTATCGGACGTGTAAAAGTTTTTGCCCGGCGTTCTGATAACCGTATTCTGATTACGACTTCCCGCCGTGGTAACTTTATCATTGCACCCGATGATCCTGAATTTATCCATTATCTGAACCAAGCGATACTTGGAGATAGGGAGAAACAATACGACCCTATCCTATAATAACTGCCAGTGCAGCGTTTTACTGGTTCTGAGCATCTTATACTTATGATTATAAGTCTAAAAGAAATGATATGAAAAAGTATGTACTTTTGTTAGGGCTGTTGATACAAGCTGTGTCGGTTTTGGCCCAGGAGACGTCTGTCGGGAAGTCGATATTCTCCGTTCATGCAGGGCCTTCCTGGTATTTGGGGAAAATGATCGGGATCACGAACAACTCCGATGCTTATCGGAATGATTTGCGGAATGGGATCGCCTGGGATGCCAATTATTATTTCTTAGGAGACAAATATATCTTCGGTTCGTTTAAACTCGCTCCCGGACTTATCTATCAGGGTGGGCGTTATAAAAACACTCATGACGAAAGTTCCGACAAGATCCTGATGCATTATTTCGCGCTCAGCTTGCCTTGTTTATGGTGAAGCAGAAATACAATCTGTCTTTATCGACTGGGGTGGGATATCAGCATTATAAAGATAAAAGTTTTGTGTACGGCAAGCCGCGGGATGTGTCAATGAATAAACTGGCCTATAATCTGTCGGCGGGAGGCGAGTATCGTCTTTCTCCGCTGGTGGGGATTTCTGCAAAATTGAATTGGATCGTTACCTCCTCTGAGAGCTATTCGGTCAGGTATCACGGTCAGAAATGGCAGGTCGAATCTCCTGAATTGAGTGGTGGCGGAGGATGTTTCTCCCAATTATCCTTATTGTTCGGTATGAATTTACACTTTTAATCAGATACGGTTATGAGACATCTGTTATTTATCTGTTTGTTGCTGTTTTGTGTGGCCTGTGAAGAGAACGAATCGGTCGATCCGACGATCATGCCCGAAGCTACTACGACCGGGGCGAATACATTTGGTTGCTTGGTTGACGGCTGGGTGTATACAAGCGGCCGGTGGGGGATGCCTTCTGCGGAATATTTGGAGCGGGAAGAGGGTTCCAGCGTGACGGTTTCGGCGCAGGTCGTCTCGGTTCGTATATCCGTTTTACGATTGCCGATCCCAAGGAGGGAGAAACGCTTCCTTATGTGAATCTCTCTTTTGAAAATCAAAATATGGAAGATGGCAAGGTCTACATCTCCCGTATGTCGGACGGTGTGTTCAGCGGCACTTTCGAGGGAGGACGTATTACGGAAGGTCGTTTCGATTTGAAATATAAGGAATGAGCAGTTATTTAGATGGCTTGGTTTATAATTGTTTTAATACTTCCATCACATAGTTTCGCCGTTGGCGGGAAATGCTGACCGAGGCTCCGTCCTTCATGCGTATATATCCACCGTCGCTTTTGATGAAACTTTTGATTTCATCCAGGTTGATCAGACGTGATTGGTGGACGCGAAGGAAATGGTAAGGGGCCAGTAGTTCGTCAAACTCCTTGAGTGTCTTCGATACGATCAGTTTTTCTCCCGATTTCAAATAGAAAGTCGTGTAGTTGCTTTCGGATTCGCAACGGATGATGGAACCGATTTCTACAAACTCTATCTTATCGGCGACCGACAGAGCTATTTTCTTTTGTTTGTCCAATGCTTGCGTGTTTTGCAGGAGGTTCTGCATCCGTTTGTTCTCCTGTTTCCGAAGGACGACCTGGACCGCCTTGTCTACGGCATGCGTCAGTTCTTCCGGGTCGATAGGCTTCAGCAGATAGTCGAGCGCACTGAAGCGGATGCCTGGATTGCATAGCTATCGTAGGCGGTAACGAAAAATCACTTCGAAAGGAATTTCCGGAAGGCTGCCTAAGAGGGAGAAACCGGTGTCGTCGCCTAACCGGATATCCAGGAAAAGGATGTCGGTTTAGCTTCGGGCAGCACGGTACGGGCTTCGGTGACGGAGCTGCAAATGGCCGATATCCTGATCTGCGGACAATAGTTCCCGATCATGCGGAGCAGGTTCTCCCGGTTCCCCTGCTCGTCATCTACGATTGCTGCGGTTATTTTGGTGTCCATATTTTGTCTTATAAAGGGATGGATAGCCGGACATGGCAACCGGAAACAGATTCCTTCTTCTGCCTGTTTTCGATCGTTATGCCGATTTCCGTATTGTACAAATCCTTTAATATCTCGAACTCGTTGCTGATGGCACGGATACCGAAGCCGCTTTCCGTTTCAGTTACCATTCCGGGACCATCGTCGATGATGTCGATAACCAACAACTGGTCTTGCAAAGATAATCGAATTATGATTTCTCCCGTACCGCGCGGAGCGATTCCGTGTTTGACGGCATTTTCGACGAAAGGCTGTATCAGCATCCCCGGAATCTCGATCGCATCCGGTTCGATATTATTGTCTACCGTCAGCGAGTAGGAGAAGGGGAAACGGAGCTGTTCGAGCTTCAGGTAGAGCTGCAACTGTTCGATCTCGTCAGAGAGGGGGACCAGTTTCTTTTCGGAAGTCGCCAGCACTTTCCGCAACAGGCGTGAGAAGTCGATCAAATACTTATTCGCCTCCTGATTGGCCGAGCGGTTGATCAGATTCTGGATCGAACTGAGCGCATTAAAATAAAATGCGGGTTCATCTGTGAACGGATGGCGCGTAGTTCGAGTTCACGGATACGGCGGCGGTTACGTTCCTTCTTTTGCTTCCCTTTCACCCTGGAATAATAAGCGATACCGATGATTGCCGCGATTAAAAGCGTACCTAATACTCCTTCTTTGAATCCTTTTAGAAAATCGTTGAAAGATTCGTCTTCCCGTTTCAGGTCGTTTTGAATGATTTCTAAGGCGGGTTTGGGATCAAATCTCCATTCGTAAATTGCCGATGGAGGATGGTTCCGTCTTCACGCATCAAGAGGGTAAAGCTTATATTGCCTAATACCGCCTTCAGATTCTTCAATTGTTCTTCCGAGATTGCTTTGTAGGGCTTTACCCGTTTGGCATTATCGGGACGGAATCGGGAATATAATTCAAGGCGGACCACGGAGGATAGCCCTTCTTCTTTGAGTTGTTTCTGCAAGTCGAGTGCATTTTGGAGGTTACTGGGGGAAAGTCCGTTGTCAGATGATAGATGTAACAGGACATACTTCGGTCGCTTCCTTTTTTTCAACTGAAGGTTGTCGGTTATCAATCCGGTTTCCCGAATATTCTTTCCAGCTTCAAAAGGCAATAGTTTATCGTATGTTCTTTTTACCGGATTGGTCAAGGTGGTATCCGGGGACGCAGGAAACCAACCCACCAACCGGTCGCGATCATCGTTCGAACGCCCTGCAACACTTGCGCATTACCGCACCCAATCTGCATGATTTGCTCACATCGTTGAAACTGAAATCCGTAGAACTTGCCAATACATCCAATTCGCGAGGGCTGAATTGGGTGGAACGTGTTTCCGCGTGGACGCAGCACCATTATGTACTCATGGATTCCGTTGCGCCGTGATATTGGTCATGCTGCTGAATCGCATGTCGATTACGTTCTTTTTTTGATAGTTCACGCGATGCGCAGCTCTCTCATGCGATCGCCGCATGCTGCTTGCTGGCGCTGGCTCTTCGACGAAGGCTCCCCGAGACTTGCGCGCTTATTGTGTTCGTATTGTCGGTTGTGCAATTGGTGTTTTTGGGGTTGATTGAGGTTGGACATATCGTAGCGTCGCTGTGTGCGCTGTATTCAGCCGTATTGTATGGGCGTGAACACGCATGGCGCTGGACCGGTCTTGCCGCTGTCACCTGTTCAGCTCTGATGGGCTTGAAAATCGCAGCCGACCAGCACGGATACACTACCTTGTTCGGCGCCATCGCCGCTTCCGCGGGCTTAACAAAACCGGTTTCAGCCACGTCAAGTAGTAGTGCAGCGTTCTTTACCGGTGCCATGTATACGGTTGCAGTGCTGATGCTGTGCGCCGGCATCATGGCGTGGGCACGTTGGGCGCGTTCCAGCGATTCAAACGCACTGGTATTGCAGGCTCGCGAAGAGGCACTGGTGGCCGAGCAGGAGAAGCAGCGTATTCTCGCGGCGAATATGGAACGTGACCGTATCAGTGCCAGCATTCAGGCTGAAGTCACCGCCACGTTGAACAGCGTGATCAGCCAGGCCGTCGATGGTATTCATATGTTGGACAGCGCCGAAGCACAAGGCAAGGAGCCTACCGCCGACGAGATTTCCGCAGCGTTCAAAGCCATTGGCGAGCAGGGCGCGCCGCGCTCAAGCTATGCGCGAACTGCTTGGCGTGCTTCGTGAGACTGGTTTCAGCGATGACGCTCATGCCGGTAGTGCGAGCGAACTGCAGTTGAGGCCCGCGGCACCGTTGGAGGAGCAGCTGCAGCGCGTGTCTCGATAGCCGATTCAAGTTTTTCAGGGAGATTTAAGGGTTTGTTTCGCGCTGTGAGCGGAACAATGCCGATAAGGTGGAGAGTATGAGCGAGGAACAGAAGATTCGTGTGGTCATTGCCGATGATCAGGAATTGGTACGTGCCGGTTCGCCATGGTGATCGGCTCCCAACCTGATATGGCGGTTGCGGCGCAGGCTCGCGATGGCGCGGAAGCTGTGGCGTTGGCGGAAACGCTGCATCCTGACGTGGTGTTGATGGACGTGCGCATGCCCGGCATGGATGGTATCGAGGTGACCCGGCAGATCAGTGCGTTGCGGCATCGCTTCGCTGCCGATGGAACGCAATCAGAAGTCACTCATACCAAAGTGATCATTCTGACGACATTCGACTTGGATGAATATGTTATGGCTGCGATCACTGCCGGAGCGTCCGGTTTTCTGCTGAAAGATACGGAACCGGAAACATTGCTGAATTCGATTCGCACGGTTTTTCAAGGTAATGCGATTATCGCACCGTCCGCCACGAAACGTCTTATCGAGAAAATGATGGAAGGCGATTTCATGGCTGCGAACGTTGGTAGGCCTGAAAATTCCGCAACTACTTCTACTACGGATTCAACATATACCGATCCGGAATTGGATGACCTGACCGACCGCGAGCGCGAAGTGCTTATTGAGATCGCACACGGATTGTCGAATCAGGAAATTGCCGACAAGCTTTTCATCAGCCTGCCGACGGTGAAAACGCATGTGGCGCACATTCTGGCGAAAATCAATGCGCGTGACCGCGTACAGGCGGTGGTGTTCGCTTACGAAAACCATTTGGTCTGACTGGTTTGTTGTTTTGCGTATGCATGATACGCAAAAAGGACTCCTACCATGTTTGTGGTAGGAGTCCTTTTCGTTGTGTTTGCTATGAAGCTCAGCTTCGGCGAGCGCCTCAACAGGAGCGTGCTCACTGCCCTGCGTGCGGGGAATACGCTGGCGAGCAGTGCTGCCACGCTGCCACGGCGAGTACGATGCCGTTAATGCCCCATTCGAACGGGAACACCACTTGCCGTACATGCTGAACACCACGTATGCGCCCAGCCAGCCGAACAGTGTGCCAACAGTACGCCCGAGATGCCGGATACCAGCGAGATGAGCAGGGCTTCCACCGCGAGGGAGCGTCGCAACTGGCCTCGCGTCATGCCGATGGCACGCAGTGTGGCGGATTCTCGGGTGCGTTCGATCACTGACAGCGACAGCGTGTTGCTACGCCGACAAGTGCGATGAGCACGGCCACGGCGATCAACCCCACCAGAAGCATCATCATGGAGTCAATCATGTTCGCCCATACGATGCGTTCGGCGATCGGTCCGGTCACTGTCGCATCAGTGCTCTTTTCCAATGCGGCCTGCATGTCGTTGTAGATGTCGTCAACGGAAACTCCCGATTTGTCAGTATCTGCCTTGACCAGCAACACATGGGTGGCGGCGTCAAGGTCACCATTGGTGAAATGGCTTTCATCCACGAATCCGACAGCTCCATACTGTGCGGATACGCGACGGTAATCGGCTTGCTTGGCTTGCAATGTCAGCGAACGCGTAGCGTCGCCGTCCTGGTTCCATTCGGTGGAGAAATCAGCCGTGCCATTGGCGAACTGCAGTTCCTTGCCGGTTTGCGCATTGTATGTTGCATGAGAACACTATCACTGTCGATGGAGGCGTTACCCAAGTTGGCACGCATGACCTGCTTGACCTGATCGATGTTTTTCACGCCGACCAGCAATGCGGACGTAGGCTGGGTTCCATCCGCTTTCTCCAAGGTCACGGAAACCGCCGGCGCATACAACGTGTCGGACACGCCGTTGATGTCAGATACATCCTTGACCATTTGCTGGCTGATGTCATCGCCCATGGCCACGATGTCGACGCTATAACGGGTGGCGAGCGCACCATTCATAGTCTCTTTGGCGCTAGCGGCACCGGTTGCGATGGTGGAGACCAAGGTGACACCGATGAGCAGAGCGGCACCGGTTGCTGCGATGCGTCGCGGATTCTTCTGAATGTTGGCGTGTGCAACTGTTGCGGAAGGACTGTCAGCGAGGCCAACGCTCCAACGCCCTTCATGAGGGTCGGCATCCAGAATACCGCGGTGACCACCATGCCGAGGAACACCAGTGCGCACCGGCGATGGCTATGAGCAGAATCATCGTGAATTGATCGCCGCTCGCATCCTCGCCGCCGTTGGTGGCCTGCACCTGCCAGATGGAGAATATGGCCATGGCGATACCGACCGCCACCATCAGAATACCGATTATGGCTCGCGTAAGGCTGGAACGACGGTTGTCGGTCAGTTCAATCGGACGCAATGCTCCAATGGCGTTACCGCGGTGGCGGAACGTGCGGATCCCATGGATGCAAGCACCGTCACCACAATGCCGAAGAGAATCGGTACGACGGCGGCTTGCCAGGAGAAGTTGAACCGCATACCCGCCTGCATGATGTCGCTGACGCACATGCCCCACATGAGCAGGCTTCCAAGCACCACGCCAAGCACGGATGCGACGAAGCCGAGCACCACCGCTTCGAACAGCACGGAACCATACAGTTGGCCTTTCTTTGCGCCGATGGTGCGTAGCAAGGCGAGTGTGCGGCGGCGTTGCGCCACGAGCACTTGGAACGTGTTGGCGATCACCAGAGCCGCCACGAACATGGCAAGCACGCCGAAGCACATAAGGAATGTGGTGACGATGTTGGTTTGGTTGCCGCTTAAGGATTTGATGCTTTCGTCACTGATTTGCTGTCGTGACATCAGATCGAAATGCTTTGGCAGCAACGCTTTCACACCGTTGATGGTTTTTGCGGATACGCTGTTTCCATCCAAGGCAAGGTCGAGATACACCATTGTTGTTCCGGTGGCGTTGAAATCGTCCACTCCCTGCATTGCGGCAAGCAGATTGTTGGATCCTACGATCGCACCACCATAGTATGAGTAGGCGCCGTTCGGATCGGACGTGAGTCCTACCACGCGCACGTTGTCCGCCTTGCTTTGCCATCGTCGCCTACCGCATATCGGGAGGTCAGGCTTACAGTGTCTCCAACGCCGACGTTCAACTGTTTCGCCATGTCTTCCGGCAGCGCGACTTCGTTGGAATCCTTCGGCTGGTCCCCTTCCGTGATATTCACGGGGAGCATGTTCTTCTGTGCCGCGGTGGAAATGATCTCGCCGCTGACGGTGCTGTCTCCCTTGGAAACGCTGACGCCGGTTTCCACCGAGCACGGACGCCGCCAACCCCTTCGATGCCGGCGATCTGGTCGAGATGAAAGTCGCCGACAGTGCTGGAATACGCCTCGTTGAGTTCCTTATCGCTCAGGTCGGAGCTGTTGATGCTCACCGCATAGTTGGCGTTTCCGAACATGGCGGTCAGCTGCCGTGTCAAGGAGTCGTTCATGCATTGCCGAACAGGAAGGTGCTGGCGATGAACGCCGTGCCGATCATGATGCGATGCCTGCGGGTATGAGCATGCGCTTGGTTTTTCGCATGAGTTTCAAAGTGATGGACCACATGGTGGATTCTGTTCCCTTCTTCGAATGCTTCTATAGTGCGTTTAGCGGGAATGTCTCGCGGAAGCCACATTCATTGTGGCGGCCTCACGTTCCTTCATCAGCAGTTCACTCATCTGGTCTGCTGTCGGCTTGTTTACGTCCGCCACGATCTGGCCGTCGGCGAACACGAGCGCACGGTCGGCGTAAGACGCGGCGACCGCATCATGCGTGACCATGATGATGGTTTGGCCAAGTTCGTTGACGGAACGTTTCAGGAAGCTCAGCACTTCGGCGCTTGATACGGAGTCAAGATTGCCGGTGGGCTCGTCTGCGAACACCAGTTTCGGTTTGGTGATCAATGCTCGTGCGATGGCCACACGCTGCTGCTGGCCTCCCGATAGTTCGTTCGGACGATGGTTGAGACGTTCCTTAAGGCCAAGCGTTTCCACCAGCAGACGCAACCATTGTCGGTCGGGTTTCGCTCCAGCCAAGGTCAATGGCATGAGAATGTTCTGTTCGGCGGTGAACATCGGCAGCAGGTTGAAGCTTTGGAAGATGAATCCGATGTCGCGGCGGCGCAGCAACGTAAGCTGGTTGTCGTTCATGCGCGTCAGATCGTCGCCATTGAATATGATGTGCCCGCCGGTTGCACAATCCAGTCCTGCCAACGTGTGCATCAACGTGGATTTGCCGGAACCGGAAGGTCCCATAATCGCCGTGAATTTTCCTTTTTCAAAAGCGACGTTGACGCCACGCAACGCATGCACCGTGTTATTTCCGGAACCGTAGTCCTTCACAAGATCCACGGTTGCAATGGCCGTATTGGTAGCTTTGATGGTGTCCCTGATATCCATGCTGTCATCCTTTCTTTGGATTACCTCCAAAATTACGGAAAAACAGCTGATTCGAATATCATGCGTTGGTCTGAATTATCATCTCATCCTTGAGAATGAGCAAAGACGAGGCGCCTAATACCATTGATTCATCAACGTCGAGGAGTACACCATCCTGCGGAGGTTCGAGCCAGTACGACTCTTTTTCCACGCTGACGGTGGAAGCCCACCATGTCTGGTCCACGCCTGGCAGCGAACGGATGGACTCATCCACCACACGCCATAAGTCCTCGTCATCTCCGGCGATGATTTCGATGAGGTAGTCGGCGCCATTCAAACCGACTCCGCTCATTGCATATGTCACCTCGTCGATCGCTAGCAACTGTTCGACGTCGAGGCGATACGGAGGCTTCACACCGATGCGAGAAACGCTTGGCGGAATCCGCCTAAACGCATGGGGCTTACCGTGGCCATAATGCGCATCACACCGGAATCCTCCAGTTTTTTGACGCGCCCACGAATCGCGGTGTGCGTCACACCAAGATGTTCCCCCAGCATGGCGTAGCTTGCCCTGCCGTCTTTCTGCAATTCGTTGAACGTGTGCACGAATCGCGCGTCCAACCGATGCACGGGAATATCGGTGCCGACGCTGGCCTCACGTTTGGTCATGAATCCAGTTTCGCCGCGTTCGGCCAGCAGACGGTTGACCACGCTGACATTATGGTCGTCAAGCACCAATCGACCGCAGGAGAACACTTGCAGACGGGTCAATCCGGGCAGTGCGCGCAAATCGTACTTCAGGAAATGGTCCATACCGTCGGCTGAATACACCACGGCTTCGGCGATGATGTCGGCATCGCCCAGCGTGCAGACCACATAGGTGACCTGAGGCATGGCTTTGAGCATGGCGAGCGCCTCGTTGCGATTGCCGTTGATGCGCAGTCCCACAAGCACCTGACTGTAATTGCCGAGACTCAACGGATTGCATACGGCACAATGGTCATGATGCCCGCATCGGTGAGCCGTTTGTAGCTTTCCGTCGCCGCATATACGGAAATGCCGATTTTATCGGCAAGCGCCTGCATGGTCATGCGTCCGTTGCATTGCAGTGCCGATACCACCTTCAAATCACGTGCGGTGATTGTGGTACGCCCTTCATCCTGTGTCATTGCACCCCCTATGACAGCCATGTCATCAACCACACGCTGCCTGCGGCGGCGGCGATGGCAATCACGAGAATAATCCAGTCGGCAATGCTCATCGTGAGATTGACCCGATATGTGCGTTTCACACCGTTCCGATTCAGGTTGAGTCCGCGCGATTCCATGGCCCAGCCCACGCTTTGGCTCATTTTGTAGGCGCGGATCAATACGGCGATGATGATCGGCAGATACGATTTGAACCGGTCTACGAGACGTACGAATATGTTGCGTTTTTTACCTGCCGCATTGACTTTGCCGCTCAGATCAAGCCTCGCGCACGCTGCGCTTCGGACACGGATTGGAAGATGGAAAAGAACACGGGAATATACCGTAATGCGGTTGCCAGGGTAAGCCCGGCTTGTAGGGCATACCAAGCGAGGTAAGGCCACGAACCAGTTTGGTCTGGCTGGTGGTGAACAGCGTGATGAAACATGCAAAGCCGAGCGCTGGAATGCGCAGACCCATCACCGCCGCATGAGCAGGTTCTCCTGCGTGAGACGCAACCATCCCCACTGCCAGAGCACGTGCGTTCCACTCTGGTCGAAGACCGGCCAAAGCACCACGATGAACACGATGAGCACGGCGAGGATCTTCCACACCCATCCAATGCGTTCGGCGGGCACACGGTCGGTGGCGAGCATCACATGTTCGAGAATGAGGATGCCGAGGATGAACGCCCAGTTACGCCATACGAGGCAAAGGGCCAGCATGACGATGGAGATGAGGAATTTGACGCGCGGATCGGTGCGATGCAACCATCCGTCGCCTGGCACATACAGGTCGGCATCCATCAGCGTTCCTCCTTGTCGCATTCATCCTTGGCGATTTTCAACAATACGTGGGTCGCTGATACCGGACCGCGCGACTTGTGCGGCTGCCGCGCCTGTCGCGCGGGCGATTGTTGCGCTTCCTGCGATTTGTCGATCGGTCCATATTGCACGATATGACCGTCTTCCAATTCGAGCACGTGCGTGCAATACCGATATACGGCACGCATGTCATGGCTGATCATGATGACGTGACGCCATGCCGGTTGAGTCTTCCACGGTTCCAAGGAATCGTGATGCGAGACGATGGTCGAGACCCGCCGTAGGTTCGTCGAGGACGAGTATTGGCGTACGCATGGCGATCACCGAAGACAATGCCACCGCACGTCGTTCGCCGTAGCCGAGCGTGGCCGGCGAAACGTCCTCATACCGGTGCAGGTCGAACAATGTCATCATTTCGTCGACACGTTTGAACACGGTGGCCGCGTCAAGTCCGAGCGCGGTCGGGCCGAACGCGATCTCCTCTTTGGTGCTGGAGCAGAAGATCTGATGGTCGGGATTTTGGAATACGAATCCGACGTGCGCGGCCATTTCGCCCACGCTATGCTTCGACACGTCGAGCCCATCCACATTCACGATTCCTTGCGTGGTTGAATCAGCCCGTTCAGATGCTTGGCGAGCGTGGTTTTGCCTGACCCGTTGCGCCCAATAAGCCCTACGAAGGCGCCCTGTTCGATATCCAAGCTGACGTCGTCCAGTGCGGGAGACGCATTGCCGCCCTGCCCATAGCGGTGCGTCACATGGTCCAGACTGATGATCGCATGCTTCGGCTTGGCGTCGTTCCTTGCCGGCACGCTTGATGACGGGAGATGGTCCGTCACTCACCCGCACGCCGGAGGATTCCAACAGTCTACGTTCCCGGGTAAATAGGCTGGCGTCTCCATTGCGTACCACTTCACCGTTGACCATGAAGAGCACCTGATCGGCCAGTAGGCGATGTGTTCGGTATCCTGCTCGGCATGATCACCGTCATGGAACGGGTCTGGCGAATGCGGTCGAGCACGTCGAACACTTCCTGCTTGCCTTCGGGGTCGAGGGCCGCGGTGGGTTCGTCAAGAATAAGCACATCGGGTTCCGCCGCGAGCGCGGCGGCGATGGCCACGCGCTGCATCTGCCTCCCGACAGGCTGGTCGGCACACGCTTGCGGTATCCGGCCATGCCGACTAAGTCGAGCATGATGTCGATCTGCTTGTCGATGATGTTTGGGGCTACTCCGCGGTTTTCCAGCGGGAAAGCGATCTCATCCTCGACGCTCGAGCAGAACAGCTGCGCTTCCGGATCCTGTTGCACGTAGCCGACGCGCTCCGACAGTGCCGAGACGGAGTGCCTGCTCGTATTCATGCCGTTAACTTCCACGACGCCACTCATGGTGCCGTCGGCCAGGTTCGGAATGATGCCGGCCAATGCCATGCATAGCGTGGACTTGCCCGCTCCGGTCGGTCCGATGATGCCGACGAAGGATCCGGACCGGATGTCGAAGCTGACGCGCTTGAGACTTTCCACCGGCTTGCCCCCGTCGGTCAGTGGCGCGTACTTCCATCCTAAGTCGCGAACCGTAATCATGACGCCCACCCCGTGCTTTCACGCATTTTTTTCCGCAGCCGGTAACCGCATTTCACAATAAAACCCGTGGAATCGCCTTTCATCGGCAAATCCACGGGCCTGCCTTCACATGATATTAATGTATCACTCCCCCGCCTTAATACCGAGGTTGCCCAAACGTACCAGCGGCGGATAGGCCTGACGAACGGCGGTGAACAGCGCGAAGCCCACAATCAGACCCACCGCCATCTGGAAGGAGTTGCCCGCGATCTCACCCAACGCCGGGCCAAATCCGGAAAGGATTCCGCCTGCGATGAAATAGCCGAACACCTTCCATACGCCTGCGATCACCGAACCGATGATGATGTTCGCCGGATTGAACTTCTTGACGAGCAGGCCCACGAGCACGGCCTGCAGGCCATCGATGACGAACGTGAAGATGGCCCACTGCGGATAACCGGAAATCAGATCGCTCAACGCCGGGCCAAGACCGCCGATAATGCCGCCCACCCATGGTCCGAACGCATACGCGCTGAAATAGATCATGGTGTCGGACAGATTGAGGTAGCCACGGATCGGGGTCGGGATCTTCACGAGCATGGTCAGCACCGTGGTGACCGCGGTCATAATGGCGATCAGCGGAATGGTGTTGACCTGCAACGCCTTTTTGATATCGTTCTTGACTTCTTGAGCCATAATCGCCTCTCTCTTCTCTCTTTACGTAATCCGCAATATCATTACCACTATTTATCTTTTTGAAAGAAATCTGAACTTCTTTTCTTTCAAAGATAGAATTTAGATATCCCTCGTATTGGTTTTGTAACTATTACAGAAGTTGATGTATCTAGTGATTTACACAATGCTAAATTATATGTAAGTATTTTAGGCAGTGATAAACAAATCGAAGATACATGGAAGGGTTTAAATTCT
>ENA-OQER01000662-OQER01000662.1-human-gut-metagenome-genome-assembly--contig:-NODE-662-length-18272-cov-10.685092_pt1 | contig 18272 bp, 21 predicted proteins | sample MGYA00242797_ERZ504639 | MGnify/ENA primary metagenome ERZ504639 (study PRJEB26092, sample SAMD00036306) | human gut metagenome | host: Homo sapiens | study: EMG produced TPA metagenomics assembly of...
TTATATGATAATAGTCGCTTTTTTTATGCTTTCTTCCACCGCCTGTTCTAGCGACGAAGAAACAGAAAAATCAGAGGTTTTTGATTACAAAACCACATTTTTAGCCCACGAATGGCAGATTTCAGCCCTTTATCAGCGTGTTGGAAGTATCTTTATCGACGTAAAAGAGGCTCCTTTGTTCTGCCGTTTCACCTCAGATGCGATTTCTTTCTCCGAAACGAAGGAAGTGAACCACTTGACGATGGCGGTAAAATAACCCAAACTACCACCGAAAACGTAAGAAAAGACGAACTGGACCAGGCACTGGAAAGCATCGGAAAAGACGACCAGATGCCTGACTACAATACAGACAGATACAACAACCAGGACAGCGCTGACTACGAAGAAATGGTTTACGGTGACACCACCTCTTTCTATGATAAGCTGAAGGAACAGATGGACATGCAGCCGCTCAGCGACAAGGAGAAGGAAGTAATGGAATATCTCATAGGTTCACTGGATGACGACGGACTGCTCCGCAAGGACCTGGACAGCATCTGCGATGAACTCGCTATCTATCACAACATCGATGTTACGGAAAAAGACATCGAGCACGTGCTCCACATTCTACAGACCTTCGACCCAGCCGGTGTAGGAGGAAGAAGTCTGCAGGAATGCCTCCTGCTGCAGGTTAAGAGACTGCGAGAGGTGTGCTCCGCAAGACAATGGAAGAGGTGTTTACCGACTATTTTGACGAGTTTACCAAGAAACATTGGGACAAGATCAAGGCAGGACTGGAACTGAACGATACACAGGTAGAAACCCTGCAGGCAGAAATCAGAAAGCTGAACCCGAAACCGGGCGCATCGATGGGCGAAACAGAGGGAAGAAACATGCAGCAGATTACCCCCGACTTCATTATCGACACCAATGACGACGGAACGATTACATTCTCGCTGAACCGTGGCAACATTCCGCAACTGACGGTTTCGCCATCATTCACCGACATGATTGACACCTACAGGAAGCATAAAGACAAGATGAGCCGGAGCGACAAGGAAGCCCTGCTCTACGCCAAGGAAAAAGTGGACAAGGCACAGGGATTCATCGAAGCCATCAAGCAGAGAAGACATACCCTCATCGTCACCATGAAGGCAATTATCGACATACAGCGGCAGTTCTTCCTGGATGGAGACGAGGCTGACCTGAAACCGATGATCCTGAAGGATGTAGCAGAACGCACGGGACTGGACATCAGTACCATCTCGAGAGTGAGCAACGTGAAGTATGCCCAGACTAAATGGGGCACCTTCCCGCTGAAGTTCTTCTTCACAGACAGCTACACCACTGAAGACGGCGAAGAGATGTCTACCCGCAAAATCAAGATTGCCCTGCACGACATCATCGAGAAAGAAGACAAGAAAAAGCCGATCAGCGATGATGCACTCGCCAAACTGCTGAAGGAGAAGGGATTCCCTATCGCACGACGTACGGTGGCAAAATATAGGGAGCAACTGGGAATACCGGTGGCACGACTCAGGAAATAAGATAGTGGTATGAGTCAGGAAGAAACCGGGGCCCACCACAAAATATTTGAGAGATAAAAAGAATATATACGTTATTAGTGTTATGAAAGAGAAGAATATCATATTGACAGCACGCATCATGAGCATGATCTTCACGCCCTTCTATCTGCCGATGGTAGGACTGATTGCTCTGTTCATCTTCAGTTATATGTCGCTGTTACCGATAGGATACAAACTGGTGATGCTGGGCATGGTCTACCTCCTGACCGTCGTAGCTCCATCGCTACTCATCCACCTCTACCGCATGGTTCAAGGCTGGACCTCGCGTGAGCTGGGCAAGAAGGAGCGTCGTATTGTGCCTTACATCCTCTCTATCGTATGTTACTTCGGCTGTTTTTTCTGGATGGAATACCGCAATACGCCTCGCGTCATCAGCATCATCGTAGTGGTAGCGCTGGCGATACAGATGATTTGCGCCTTCATCAATGTATGGTGGAAGATCAGCACCCATACGGCAGCCATCGGAGGTGTGGCAGGAGCTCTGGTGTCTTATTCTGTAGCCTTCAATTTCAATCCGCTGTGGTGGCTCTGCCTTGTGCTGATGATGGCAGGCGCAGTAGGAAGTGCCCGCATGATACTCCGACAACATACGCTGTCACAGGTAGTTGCAGGATTTCTGATAGGTACCGCCTGTGCTATATTGGTAATATAAAGTTTATAATAAAATATAAGAAGAAATGAAACCATTAGTAAGCATTATTATGGGCAGTACAAGCGATCTGCCTGTTATGGAAAAAGCATGTAAGTGGTTGAACGACAACCAGATTCCTTTTGAGGTTAATGCCCTCTCTGCTCACCGCACTCCAGATGCAGTAGAGTCATTCGCCAAGGGAGCCAAGGAGCGTGGCGTGAAGGTTATCATCGCCGCTGCCGGTATGGCTGCCGCCCTTCCTGGTGTTATCGCGGCATCTACTCCTCTGCCAGTAATCGGCGTGCCTATCAAGGGTATGCTCGATGGTCTTGATGCCATGCTCAGCATCATCCAGATGCCTCCTGGCATTCCTGTAGCTACTGTTGGTGTGAATGCGGCTCAGAACGCTGCCATCCTCGCTGCTGAAATGATTGCCCTTGCCGACGAGGAAGTGGCTCAGAAGGTAGAGGCTTGGAAGGCGGGTCTCGGTGCCAAGATCGAGAAGGCCAACAAGGACCTGGCTGAGGTGAAATACGACTTCAAGTGTAATTAATCTAATATGTGATATGCCCCATTCTTTTGGGGCATATCTTATCTTATATATTATGGTAGATTTATTCAATTATACCCGCCGTGCCTCTTCTGTGGCACATATCGGAGCCCTCGACCTGGGTGGCGATAATCCTATCCGCATCCAGTCGATGACCACTACCAACACCAATGATACTGAGGCTTGCGTTCAACAGGCTGAGGAGATTATCAAGGCTGGTGGCGAGCTGGTGCGCTTCACCACTCAGGGTTCCCGCGAGGCAGAGAACATGAAAAACATCAATGCCGGCATCCGTGCCGACGGCTATCAGACTCCGCTCGTAGCCGATGTTCACTTCAATCCTAACGTTGCCGACGTGGCTGCTCTCTATTGCGAGAAAGTGCGCGTCAATCCTGGCAACTACGTGGATCCTGCCCGCAAGTTCATCAAGCAGGAATATACCGACGAGGAGTATGCCCACGAACTTCAGAAGATTGAGGATCGCTTCGTACCTTTCCTCAACATCTGCAAGGAGCATCATACTGCCATCCGCATCGGTGTGAATCATGGTTCACTCTCCGACCGCATCCGCAACCGCTATGGCGATACGCCAGAGGGCATCGTAGAGAGCTGTCTCGAGTTCCTGCGCATCTGCAAGAAGGAGAATTTCCACGATGTGGTTATCAGCATCAAGTCATCCAATACCGTTGTGATGGTTCGCTCCATGCGCCTCCTGGTAGAAGAAATGGAGAAGGAAGGCATGAACTACCCACTCCACCTGGGCGTAACCGAAGCCGGCGAAGGCGAAGATGGCAGAATCAAGAGTGCCGTAGGTATCGGTGCCCTCCTAGCTGATGGCATCGGCGATACCGTTCGTGTAAGCCTGAGCGAGGAACCGGCTGCAGAGATTCCTGTGGCACGCCATCTGGTAGATTACATCGGCAAGAAGAAGGGGCATCTGATGATTCCTGCCGCAGCTTGTCCTTCATTCGACTGGCTGCGCCCTACCCGACGCGAAACCGTGGCTGTAGGCAATATCGGCGGCAGCAACGTTCCTGTAGTCATCAGCAACCGAATCAACGGCGAGAGCACCGCTTGTGAGAACAAGGATGCTACTCCAGACTACATCTACATCGGTGGCAAGATGCCTAAGCAGTTTGTGGCTGGCCAGAGCTACATCGTAGATTACAACGTTTACGAGACGCTGAACTGCAAGCCAGAGACTACTGGTGCCAAGCTCTACCCTATCTTCCCTGCCATGGCGATGCCGCTCATCGCCAGCATCAAGGCAGACGTGAAGTTCCTCACCCTGCAGTTTGGAACTCCTGCCGAGGAATATATCGCCTGTCTGAAGGCTCATCCTGAGGTGGTGGTTATCTGCGTAAGCATCATCAGAACCGCCTGGGCGACCAGCGTGCATTGGTTCACGAGATGATGAATGCCGGCTTGAAGAACCCTGTGGTTTTCGCCGAGATGTACCAGCACGGCAAGGAGGAGAAAAGCGACTTCCAGTTGGAGGCTGCTGCTGATATGGGAGCCTTGATGATTGATGGTCTGACCGATGGTATCTGGCTGATGAACAATGGAGACATCCCTGCCCAGACAATAGATGAAACCGCTTTCGGAATACTTCAGGCAGCCCGTCTGCGCACCAGCAAGACCGAGTATATCAGTTGTCCGGGATGCGGCAGAACTCTCTACGATCTTCGTGAAACCATCGCCAAGATAAAGGAGGCAACCAAGCATCTCAAGGGTCTGAAGATAGGTATCATGGGCTGTATCGTGAATGGTCCAGGCGAAATGGCGGATGCCGACTACGGCTACGTAGGTGCCGGTCCTAACCGAGTAAGCCTCTACCGCAAGCAGGTTTGCGTAGAAAAGAATATTCCGCAGGAGGTGGCAGTAGAGCATCTACTCGCCTCATCGACTCGGACAAGCAATAATTATTTAGGCACGGATTACACAGATTACACGACTCTTTATTAGAGATTATGATATGGTTTATTAGCAGTTGCGCCATAAATTCGTGTAATTCGCGTAATCGTGCCTAATTTATACCCGCCCCTAACCACTCCCCGTTCCTAATCCATAGTGCCTTCAAAAGTTCAGGAATGAATGTTATCTTTAAGTTAATCTCCACCTCTTTATATGGCTCTTTCACAAAAAAAAATGTATCTTTGCAACTGTAATCATCAAAAACTGAAAAGATTATGGCAAATACTAAACTGCTCCTGGTAGAGGATGATGAAAACCTCGCTATATGGAGAAAAGTTGCTTCGAAGATATCATCGGAGGATATGAGGTGAAAACCGCCGTAAACGGCAAGGAAGGACTGAAGGTGTGGCAAGACTTTCAGCCCGATGTTATCGTATCTGATATCGACATGCCCATCATGGACGGAATAGAAATGGTGAAGAAAATACGCGAGGTTGACGGAAAAACCATAATTCTGTTTACCACCGGACTCACCTCGCCGAAAGACCTGAGGGCAGGTTATGCCGCCGGGGCCAACAACTATGTGAAGAAGCCGTTTATTCCGGAAGACCTTGATGCTCATATACATAGCCTGCTCCAACTGAAAGCCGGAGCCCGCAGCGAAAACTCCAGCAACCAGATAAAACTGGGTAAATACATTCTAGAAGCCGACCATGCTACTCTGAAAGATACGCAAGATGGTAAACAGAAAATGCTCACCGCACGAGAGGCAAAGATTCTGGAACTGCTGGCAGTAAACAAAAACGAGGTGGTGCGCCGCGAAGCCGTATTGAGCCGGTTCTGGGGAGTGGAAGACAAAGACTATTTTGCTTCCAGAAGTTTGGATGTATTCATCAAGAAAATCCGCACAGCGCTGGAAGACGAACCGGGCGTAGAACTGAAAACCATCAGAGGTGTGGGATTCAAACTCATCGCAGAATAGACGCATCTCAAGCCTCAGAAAATCAGTAAGACGAATCATCTCTATACGGAATGATAGAAAAGAAAACAGATTATTAAAGACAAACATATATGTTAAAAGCGATACTATACTTCTTTCTCCTGATAGCTGAATTTTTCATCACTATCCTGATAAGCGGTTTCTGCTTTGGCCTGTATTATGCCTATATAGGTAGTGATCACATGCCAGGCAACAGCAAGGGAGATATGACTATAACAGAAACGTTTCCTTTCATCATAGCTTTCACCCTGATAGCTACACTCATCATCTGGTTTACCTTTCATAAAGGCAAGTTTTCGAGTTTTACGCTTGGCAAGGTAAAGCCAGAGAGCAAATGGCAACTCATGCTCTACGGCTCTATGCCGATGCTGGGCTTTACCATCGCCTATTATGCCTGATGAGCTACTTAGCATTCATTTTATACCTAAAGAAATGAGCCAGTTCGGCTTTTTCCAGATTCTCCACTGATGCTGGTAGGCACATTTATCTCAGCCTACGTTTTCTATGGTGCTATTCTGGAAGAACTTCTGAAAAGCGGAAAGAAGAAATGGATCGTTCTGCTTGTATACTTGCTCATGATTATGCCAACTACGCTGACAGCAGGTTCGGGCGAGGGAATGGCACTCTGGATATTTTACGTCCTGGCAGCCCTCCCGTGCACCTTATACGGTTTCTGGCTTTACTGCAAAACCCGAAGTTCCATCGTTATATTCGCGGTTTATCTCATATCCAATATGGTTCCGTCCAACCTGGGCAGCAACAGGGTTACCATCTAGTATGCATCCTGGGACTGGGCATGATGGGCTATGGATCTATCTTCTCAAGAAGAATATAGAACCATTGCTGATACAAGAGGATGAAGAAGAAAAAGAATACTAAAACCACCTGATTATGAAGGCAAACAGAACCAAAATGCTAGGTACGATAGCGCTGGTAGCCGTACTATGCATGCAACTTTTCTGGATATACAACTCATTCCAGATGAGCGTTCACCAGATGGGCTACGATAATCCCTGGAGTCTGGCAGCCGATGTGAGGGCGCATGCCTTTTTCTCGGCACTCTACCAGAGTCGCATCACCCTGATCACTTCTCTACTCACCATGGTGGTCATTATTCTGAGCCTTATCGACCAAATCAACTATATTGATGAGCAAGAAAGGGTTCGCCTGCTGCGCGAGGATTTCTCCTATGCAATGGTTCACGACATGAAGTCGCCGCTCACCTCTATCATCATGGGAACCAAATATCTGCACAGCGGCGTACTGGAGAAAAAGCCGGAAATGAAGGAGAAATATTTCTGTATCGTAGAAGACGAGGCACAGCATCTGCTTGCTCTCATCAACCGCCTGCTTACCATCTCAAAACTGGAACATGGTAAACTGAGTATCCAGAAGGCTAAAATAGATTTGGAGGCGATGATTGAGGATGTGGTGGATAAATACAAGGCGAAATCGGCGAAACCGATTCATATCACCACCCTATTCGGAGCCACTTCGGCACTGGCAGATGAGGAATATCTGAAGGAGGCTATCAGCAATATAGTAGATAACGCCACCAAATACTCGAAGGAAGAAATCAACATTCAGATTTCCACCTCCGAGAATGAAAGAAATGTATATATCAAGATATACGATGAGGGTATCGGCATAGCCAGAAGTGAGATGAAAACAATCTTCAACCGCTTTGAGCGTGCTGCTGAGCACGAAAGAGACGCCCGGAAAACCCGTGGCGGCTTCGGTATCGGTCTGAACTACGTGCTGCAGGTTATCAATGCCCATGGCGGCAAAGTAAGCGTAAAGAGCGAAAAAGGCAAATGGTCGGAGTTCACCATATCGCTGCCGAAATAATCAGCTTGCACAGCCATATTAATAACAAAGCTCCCGATGCATCATGCACCGAGAGCTTTGTTTTATCTTATTTCACGATAGAAGAAACCGGATTTCTCACACCCTTCATTCCTACGAGGAATGCCTTGGCAGCACCAAACTTGAGGAACATATCCAAACGGATAGGAATATGATTATCATCATCGGTTACATAGAAATCTACGATTCTCTTATACTTGCGATTCTCATACTCCATATAGGCAAGGCGCAGGCAACGGTACTTCACACCATTATCTGCCTTGATGGTAACCTTACCATCAAACTTTATCTGAGCTGGAGTGCGGTTCTTTCCATCAGCAATAGGGAATTTTACGGTATAACCCTTCTTCCAGTTGGCAGGATTGAAACTGCGGGCACGCAGGAAGATGTTCATCATGTCAAAAACACAATCATCGTAAGTGGCATTCTTCCATACATGCTTACCATCATGCTGCTGACGGTGCTGTTTGAGATTACACCTACCGCCAGAATAGCTGTAGAATACCTCATCTACCGTATACCGCTTGCCCTCGTGAGCTCCCTTACGGAAATACATAGGCGCCAGATCGGTGCCGCTGTAGCAGAGCAGAGTGTCGCGAAGCACAAAGATATCATCTACACGCTTATTGCCTCTTGTAACAAGAGAACCGCGATAAGCAGGCTTACCATGACGGGTGGTTTGGACGATAGACATACTGGCATTACCAGCTTTTACCCAAACAAACTTCCAATTGTAATACAGATTGTAAGTAAGGAACTCACCCGACTTGAAGGCTGTATTACGGAAGGTACACTGGGCAGACACCGTAGTGCTGACCAGAAGTAGCAATAATGCAATCCCGAATGATTTGGTCGTTTTCATAACTCTTTATAATTTAGGAATGTACTCGATGCCAAGTTTCTTGGCACGTTGCGCATTTTGGTTCTTAACTTTCTTTTCTTTATCAGGCTTCTGCTTGGTAATGGCACCAGGCTTCTGACGGGAAAGTTCACGGGCCGTAGGATCCCAACTCTCGGTTAAATCCCATTTAGCCTTGCATTCTATCACGTCTGGATAGTAATACACCTCTTCTGCCTGTTCATCCTTATCATAGCAGCCTGTATCCCACTTGCCGTTGCCGTTGCGGTCTACAATCAGACGCATGTAATACTTCTCCGGCTTGAGATAATAGAATTCGGCTACCCCGTTCACTGCCTTCACTTCTTTCACCACCTGATCCTGCGCATTGAGTAGCTGAACGAGGAGCGGATGATTGTCGAAATCGTGCGTTACATTAATGAGCAGCGTGCCGTAAGTATCCAGAGAATTGACCTTGAAACCCTGTTTCACAGGTTTAGATACAAGTCCGTAGATGTCCTGGAACGCGGCAGAATCAACCTCCAGACTATATTCTATGTCCGGACGCCACTCGCCTCTCAGAATATACTTGCGGTTGCCCAGCGGCTTAAACTCCATCGGCGCCCTATACCATAGCGTATCATGCTTGGCATAGAGATGAATGCCTGCCGTATCGGCCTTGGCAAGCGGCGTATTGAAGGTGAAGATAACATTCTTGTCAGGATCGAGCTGAGAAGAGACACTCATCTGAACATCAAGCGGTTTTACAGCCATCACGCTATCATAAGGTTCACCCTTCTTCTTCAGTTTTTCCTGCTTCTTGGTCCATTTCTCCAGTTCCTTAGCCTGCGCCTTCATACGCTTTTCGTAAGGTTCCTTCGAAAGAATTTCGAGCGTATCAGTCTGGTTGCGGAGCACGCCCGTACTGTCTGTCATACGGTAAGTAAGCTCTATATTCAGCGTATCCTGGTTGACCAGCGCCGTATCCTTGATCCAATAGGTAAGCGTATCGTTCTTCTCCGATTTTTCCAGAATAAAGGCATCTTTCTCATTAAAATTCAAGCCCTTGATCTGTGGCAGGATAGAATCACCATAACTGTAATAGAGAGAGAAGCAGTTGGCCTTCTGACGCTCTGCCTTGAGGAAGAAGCGGTCGGAAACCAGTTCGGTAAAGGCACGGAGCACTACATTATCCGGTAGGAAATGAGTATAATTAACCTGATCTATCGACTTGATATGCAAGGAATCAATCCATGTAGTATCCTGTCGTACATCCGGCTTGCTTGATGGCACGATAATATCATGAGAAAAAGCGAGTTTTTCGCTTTTCTGACTGAACATATAGTTGCCATCCATATCCTGCAGGGCATAGATGCGGTAAGAGCCAGGAGCCACACCTTTTATGACGAAGCGACCACGGCTATCGGTACGGCTTACACGCAGCATAGGCTTGGTCTTAAAGGCTGAATCGGCATGATCAGCATAAAGACCTACCAGAATACCCTTGATAGGCTCCAGATTCTCTGATTCGAGCACATATCCCGACACCTCCATCGTATCGATGACCTCGCCGGTAGAGAAACTGTAGGTATAGTTTCCCATCGGATTGCCCTCGTTATTATCGCTGATGGCATCGGAAAAGTCGATGGTATAGGTAGTATTCGGCTTGAGCGAATCTACCAGAGAAATCTGAATATGCTTGCCCGAAGCCTTGATTTCAGGCACTTCGAGCTGCGGAGGCGAAACAACCACTTTCTCGGTAGGATTATCTACCTTGATATATTCGTCGAAATAAATATTCACCTTCTTCTGCTTCACATTTACGCCCTTATCGGCTGGCGAAGCTCCAATCACCTTAGGAGGAGTTTCGTCGAACCAACCACCATCCGGCTGTCCCATCTTGCACAGGATGCCAACATGAGGAAAGCTAAGACGTAGAAAGGCAGAAAAAGGGAATTTGCCTTCAACTTGCTCTTTATGTCGTTCAATTGAATCATTTTTATATCTTCTTAATACCGCAGCATCACTTCAACTTCAGGCGGAAGAAACATGCAGCTTGTTTTATTTGTTCATCATGAGCATCTCATCAATGTTCTTGCGGCTGTTGCTCAAGCGTGGAATCTTATGCTGTCCACCTAACTTGCCCTTGCTCTTCAGCCATTCATTGAAGAGTCCCGGCTTGGCCTTCACTATCTCCAGATGCTGGAGGGTAACGTCGTGAAAGCGCTTGGCCTCGTAATCGCTGTTGATTTCCTGCAGCTTCTGGTCTAACAGACTGGCAAATTCATCGAGGCTGGCTGGCTCCTGAGAGAACTCTATGAGCCACTGGTGACGGCACTTGGCATTACTGTCCATATAAACCGGCGCAGCGGTATAATCAGAAATCTGAGCACCCGTCTTCTCGCAGGCATAAGCCAATCCCTTCTCGGCATTATCCATGATCAGTTCCTCGCCAAATGCATTAATAAAGTACTTGGTACGGCCGGTAATGACAAACTTATAAGGATTCTTGCTGGTAAACTGAACCGTATCACCGATGAGATAGCGCCACAAACCACAGGAAGTGGTGATGATCATAGCGTAGTTCTTGCCTACCTCAACACCCCAGAGAGGCACGACGGTAGGATTCTCGCTGCCGAATTCGTCCATAGGGATAAACTCGTAGAATACATCATAATCTATCATAAGCGACATGGCTGGGTCTGCCGGATCATCCTGCAGTCCGAAGAATCCCTCGCTGGCATTATAAGTCTCCATATAATGCATGTTCGGCGAAGTGATGAGCTGTTCATACTGCTTGCGGTAAGGAGTAAAGGCAATACCGCCATGGAAGAATACCTCCAGATTAGGCCATACCTCTTCCAGATGCTTCTTGCCAGAAAGTTCCATGACACGCACCAGCACACTAAGCATCCAGCTAGGAACACCCGAGATATTGGTTACGTTCTTATTTATCGTTTCGCGGGCAATAAGGTCGCGTTTCACTTCGAAATCGCTCAGGAGAGCAGTTGACTTCTTAGGAACACGCACCAAATTGGCAAGCGGATTGATATTTTCGATGAGGATAGCGCTCAGGTCACCCACCAGACTATCCGACACATTATAGTTAGGCGAATGGCTTCCACCTAAAATAAGGCTCTTGCCATCAAAGAGTCTGCTCTTCGGATTATTGCACAGATAATAGGCTACGGCATCAAAGCCTCCGGCATAATGAATGCCATGCAAGCCATCATGAGAAACCGGGATAAACTTACTCTTATCGTTGGTGGTGCCAGATGACTTGGCGTACCATTTTACCAGTCCCGGCCATAGAATATCCTTTTCGCCATGACGCATACGGTCGATATCCTCCTTCAACTCCTCGTATGTATTGACAGGAATATTCTGTGCAAATTTATCATAACTGTTGGTGGTATTTAATAAATGCTTGACACCATATTCAGTATTTTTTCCTTTATTTATAAGGTGCATAAGCACTTTATGCTGCAAATGTTCTGCATCATAGACATACTTCTCCAACTCCTTCTGCCGAGGTTTGAAGACGTTACTTACTATCGTTGTTAAACTCATATCTAGATATATATCATTTAAGTAGATGCAAAAGTAAATCAAACTTTTGATATAGAGAAAGTTTTTACTATTTTTTAATACAAAAGGGTAAGATAAAGTATACAAAAAGGAAATATACAACACAAAAGACTCCCATAAGTGGCGATATTTACCATCTTATGGGAGTCTTCTGTTAAATCGTATTTCCTATCCGAAAAGAGATACAGTTTACTCATCGTTACCGAAAGCAGCCGCTTCGGCAGCGGCAATAATCTCTTCTCTTGATAATTCCTTAGGCTGAGCCGTGATGTCGCTCAAATCGAACTCATCACTCTCCTTCTTTTCATCCTTCACCTCGACCTGCACTTCAGTTTCCTGGGCAGTTTCGGCAGATTTCTCTGTGAAAACCTCCTCTTTGAAAACATTGATGTGCTTCTCCTCTACCGGTGCGTTTTGTGCATCAGCATCCTGCGAGATGATGAAATCGTCTTTCACTTCTGTGTTAGGCACGTTTTCAACAGGTTCCTCTTCCATCTTGGTGCGGTTAGCCTTAGCTGTGAACACAGCATCAATATACTGTGGTTCTTTGCGCAGTTTTTCCAAGCTAGTCTTAGAAGCCACCTGCTGGCTTTCCTTCTTGGAATAGCCCTTTCCTACTCCACCATCAACACCTTCGAGTACAACCTGATAGGTGAAAATCGGGCTACCATTCTTGTCTTTTTGCTGGTCTAGCATAACGAAATCCAGCTTCACGCGGTTTTTCTGGCTCCATTCGATGAGTTTGCTCTTGAAGTTAACCTCCTTATAAGCCACCTTATCGATGTTTATCATTTGTGCCAGAATACGTTTCTGCATAAAATACATGCAGGCATCGTAACCACGGTCCAGATAAATGGCACCTACCAAAGCTTCGAACGCATTTCCTCCCATATAACTGTTATGAGAAGAACTGTGGCCATTAGAAAGAATCAGCTGGTTGATGCCCATTTCCTGTGCCAGTTTATTCAGCGTATCACGCTGCACTAACTTGCTTCGGGTATTGGTAAGGAATCCCTCACGCTTGCCAGGGAAATGCTGGTACACGATATCTCCTACTACAGCATCCAAAACCGCATCACCCAAGAACTCCAACCGCTCGTTGTTCACTGGTTTTCCCTTAGAATTGCGGTGCATGATGCTCTTGTGCAACAGCGCCATCTTGTAGTAGCTGATGTCGTGAGGATAAAAACCGAGGATTTCATATAAAGACAAATAAAGCTCTTTATCCTTGCGGAAAGAGAGCTTTATCCTATCTATAAAATTATTCAGCATACTTCTTGAATACTACACAGCAGTTGTGACCGCCGAATCCGAAAGTATTACTCAATGCAGCACGAACCTCACGCTTCTGAGCTTTGTTGAAGGTAAAGTTCAAGTTGTAATCGAGCTCTGGATCATCATCACCCTCTTCGTGGTTGATAGTAGGAGGAACGATATCGTTCTTCACACTAAGAACACAAGCCATAGCCTCTACTGCACCAGCAGCACCAAGGAGGTGACCAGTCATTGACTTGGTAGAACTGATGTTGAGTTTGTAAGCTGCATCACCGAAGACAGCCTTGATAGCCTTAGCCTCTGAGATATCACCTACGTGGGTAGATGTACCGTGAACATTGATATAGTCAATGTCCTCTGGCTTCAGATTGGCATCAGCAAGTGCACGCTCCATAACGAGCTTAGCACCAAGACCCTCAGGATGAGATGCTGTGATGTGATAAGCATCGGCACTCTCGCCCTCACCTACCATCTCAGCATAAATCTTCGCACCACGAGCCTTAGCGTGCTCAAGTTCCTCGAGAATCAAGCAACCTGCACCCTCGCCCATGATAAATCCATCACGCTTGCGCTGAACGGACGTGAAGCATGCTCTGGGTCATCATTACGTGTTGACAATGCATGCATAGCATTGAAACCACCTACGCCACAAGCGCAGATAGCAGCCTCTGCACCACCGCTAACGATGATGTTTGCCTTACCCAAACGAATCAGGTTGAAGGCATCAGCCAATGCATTGCTTGAAGAAGCACATGCAGATGTAGTAGTGTAATTTGGTCCGTGGAATCCAAAGTGGATGGAAATCTGACCAGAAGCGATATCTGCAATCATCTTAGGGATGAAGAATGGATTAAACTTAGGACCATTCTCCTCGTGAGTACCATAGTACTTCACCTCATCCTCGAAAGTCTTGATACCACCGATACCTACACCGAATACAACGCCAACGTTGTTCAAGTCTTCCTTCTCAAGATCGATATTAGCATCCTTTACACCCTGCATGGCAGCAATCATAGCCAACTGGTATAACGGTCAAGCTTGCGAGCTTCCTTACGATCAATCCAATCATTGATGTTCAGGCCTTTAACCTCGCAAGCGAACTTGGTCTTGAAAAGGGTTGTATCGAAATGAGTAATAGGCGCAGCACCGCTCTTACCAGCAAGGAGGCTCTCCCAAGTTTCCTCAGGAGTATTACCAACTGGAGTCACAGCACCGAGACCTGTTACAACAACTCTTTTTAATTCCATTTAGTATAATTTAGCTGCTAAATTACTTAGCGTTCTCCTCAATGTAAGAGATAGCGTCACCTACAGTAGCAATCTTCTCAGCCTTATCGTCTGGGATAGAGATAGAGAACTCCTTCTCGAATTCCATGATCAACTCTACAGTATCCAAAGAATCTGCACCAAGATCATTTGTGAAGCTTGCCTCTGGCTTAACTTCAGCCTCATCAACACCGAGTTTATCAACGATAATTGCCTTTACTTTGCTTTCAATTTCTGACATAATTGTAACTTTTAAAATGTTTATAAATAAATTTCTAATTAAAAATCTGGGTGCAAAGGAACACTTTTTTTGAGATAAACAAATATTTTGGCGAAAAAAGTGCATTATTGTGCACAAACACCCCCTAATTGTGCATATTTTTGGCTTTTTTTCCTTTTTTGTTGGTCGTTTCAGATTATTTTGTTACTTTTGTACGGTATTAATTAAACATTTAAATCCATTATGACATTTACAGAAAAAGCCAATAAGATATTTAATCAGGCGATAGCCGATTATCATATCAAAGACAACATTGATACACCAATCAATAATCCATACCAGGAAGGTAGCATCGAGAACTGCCTTTATCTGAAGTGTTGGATTGACACAGTACAGTGGCATTTCGAGGATATTATCCGTGATCCTCAGATAGACCCGGCTGAAGCACTCGTATTGAAGCGCAGAATCGACAAGAGCAACCAGGACAGAACAGACCTCGTTGAGCAAATCGATACTTACTTCCGCGAAACATACAAAGACGTGAAGGTTCAGGATGATGCACGCATCAACACTGAGAGTCCTGCATGGGCTGTTGACCGCTTGAGTATTCTTGCCCTCAAGATTTATCACATGAAGGAGCAGGTGGAACGCCCGGAAGCTTCGGCTGAGCACAAAGCAAAATGCCAAGCCAAACTGGATGTACTCCTGGAACAGCAGGTAGACCTTTCTACAGCTATCGACCAACTCTTGGAAGATATCGAGGCTGGACGCAAATACATGAAGGTTTACCGACAGATGAAGATGTACAACGATCCTTCAACCAATCCTGTACTCTACAAGAAATAAAAAAAAGAATAGGAGAGCGCATATACCTTATTATATAATAAGAGGTATGGCTCTCTTTTTTCACCTTATATTATATATAGAAGAAAAAAACGATGAAAACTGAGCATATCCTGGTAATTAGATTTTCAGCCATGGGCGATGTTGCCATGACCGTACCTGTAATTCAATCTTTGGCCAAACAATACCCGAAAGTAAGAATTACTGTGCTCAGTCGTCCCTTTGCCCGTCCTTTCTTTGAAGACTTGGCTCCTAACGTTGGATTTATGGAAGCTGATATCAAGGGGGAATACAAAGGGGTGAAAGGACTCAACGCACTCTATCGCCGATTGATAGCCAAACAGTTTACAGCAATTGCCGATTTACATAGCGTGCTACGTTCCGATTATCTGCGTATGCGCTTCAACCTGGATAACTTCAAGGTAGCACATATTGACAAACATCGCAAGGGAAAACGCAAGCTGGTAGCTTCTAATGGTAAAAAACTTGTGCAGCAACCTACATCGTTCCAAAACTATGCTGATGTTTTTGCACAACTTGGATATCCTATCCACATGGATTTCACATCTATCTATGGGGATGGAAAACAAGGAGATTTAAGTATCTTACCACAGGAGGTATTCGGAGTAGGAGAGAATTCTATCTCACTAGAAGACAAGCACATAACAGAGCCGTGGATTGGTATTGCTCCCTTTGCTGCACACGAGGGAAAAATATATCCGATACAACTGATGGAAAAAGTTATCCAGCGACTTATCCACAATCATCCACACGCTCATATCTTCCTTTTCGGTGGAGGCAAAGACGAAACACCAGTGATGAACGACTGGGCTGAGAAGTATCCACAGCTCATTAACGCTTCTTCTCATCTTAACGGATTGAAACAGGAACTCATCCTGATTAGTCATCTGCACGTTATGGTGAGCATGGATAGTGCCAATATGCACTTGGCATCGCTTGTTAACACTCCTGTAGTAAGCATCTGGGGAGCTACACATCCATACGCAGGTTTCATGGGCTGGCATCAGGATCCTGCCAATGCCGTACAGCTTGACTTACCTTGTCGCCCTTGCAGTATCTATGGTAACAAGCCTTGCGCCAGGGGAGACTTCGCATGTATGAAGAATATCTCTCCTGAACTGGTAACAGAAAAAATAGATTCTGTTTTGAACAAAAGATAGGGAATCAGAACTTCTATATATAATAATATATCAGAAACCTATATATAAATAGGTATAGAATAGAAAGAAACAGATGAAAATCCTATAACCAAAAACTACCATATAAATAACTCAGACCAGAGAGCAGAATATCCTGATGGATTTCTGCTCTTTTTTGTTTTCCACAAAAGCGTGGATAAGTGTACGGAAAACCCCAATAATAACTTTTTAATAAGTTTGTAAATATCCACACATACCTATCTCAAACCAACGAAAAGAGGATATCCACATAGATATTATTAAGTTTTTAGAAACTTTTTCGCAGTTTTTGACCGAAAAAAGATATAAACTTATTAACTTTGCACCGAATTGGGGAAATGTTGATAAACCGGTTAATGCATTAAGAGACAAGAAAAAGATTTCAAAGGCCTCTGCGGATAAACTGGAATAAGACTTGGATAACGAAATACGCAAGTTTTTATGCAGAATGTTATCCACTTATCCACGGCATATCATCATCTCTATATTCTCTTTTAAAAATAAAAATAAGAAATATAATATTAATGTTATGGTGAAAAAAGAATGGATTGAGAAAGGATGCGTTGACGAACCCGTTGACGAAGCCTTGGACTTGAAAGCTGAAATCAGAAAGCTTTGCAAGGAGAAAGATGCTATTATCCTCGCCCACTACTATACGGTAGGTGAGATTCAGGACATTGCTGACTTCGTGGGCGACTCTCTGGCTTTGGCTCGTAAAGCAGCTGAAACCGATGCCAGGTAATGGTTATGTGTGGCGTGCACTTCATGGCTGAGACATGTAAACTCTTGAGTCCTGACAAAACCGTGATCTGTCCTGACTTGAATGCTGGTTGCTCGCTTGCTGACAGCTGTAAGGCTGAGGATTTGAAAAAGTACAAGGAAGAGCATCCAGGATATAAGGTTGTGAGTTATGTAAACACCACGGCTGCAGTGAAGGCGCTGACTGATTGTGTAGTGACAAGCGGTAATGCTAAGAAGGTAATTGACAGTTTCCCACAGGACGAAAAAATCATCTTTGGTCCAGACTATAATCTCGGTAACTATATAACAGCGTTACAGGCCGCAATATGTTGCTTTGGAACGGTGGTTGCCATGTACATGAGAAATTCTCTGTAGAGGCTATAGTTAAACTGAAGCAGAAGTATCCTGAGGCTGTTGTGATGGCTCACCTGGAGTGTAAGGCACCAGTACTTGCTGTAGCCGATGTAAAGGCTCTACAGCCACCATGTTGCATTATGCCCAAGAGCACCCTGAAATCAAGGAGTATATTATCGCTACAGAGGCTGGTATCCTGCATGAGCTGGAGCGTAATTGTCCTAACGTAATTTTCTATCCCGTACCTCCAGAGGTAAGCGAGGGTGGAGTAGGTTCAGCTGCAACGAGTGTGAGTATATGAAGATGAATACGCTCAAATCCGAATATCTATAAATAGGATAATCATCACATCTCACCCGTGTACTTCCATTCATAACTCCCCAATACTTATGCGGATACAGCCCCACCAATTCCAACTCGCCA
>ENA-OQER01000663-OQER01000663.1-human-gut-metagenome-genome-assembly--contig:-NODE-663-length-18256-cov-7.941696_pt1 | contig 18256 bp, 19 predicted proteins | sample MGYA00242797_ERZ504639 | MGnify/ENA primary metagenome ERZ504639 (study PRJEB26092, sample SAMD00036306) | human gut metagenome | host: Homo sapiens | study: EMG produced TPA metagenomics assembly of...
GGAAGTTAAAGGAGTTAAGGAAGTTAAGGAGTTAAGACGTATGTCTTGCTGCTTAAAAAACTACGCCAAAAAGACTATTGTCTTAACTCCTCAGCGACCGTAGGGAGCGATAACTTCTTTAACTCCTTTAACTCCTGAACTTGCGAAACTTGAAAAAATTGAGATTATGGAAGATTTTATAAACCGTTCGTATACGAAGAAGGAACTGGGACTGATGTACTTTCCGAGAGTATGCCACGCACGGCCGTGAATCATCTCATGAGTTGGATTCGGCGTTGCCAACCGCTCTGGGATGAATTGCAGGAGATGGGGTATGAAAAGACTTGTAAATCGTTCACGCCCAAACAGGTGAAGGCTATTTTCGATAACCTCGGGGAACCTGGAGCTTAGTTGATAGTTTATAGTTAATAGTTGATAGTTTTTCAGAAAATGTTCCGCTATCGCATGGTATCGCACGCTATCGCACACCTGATAAATCGGGATTTCGTATCTTTGCATCGTGATTCAGAAAGCGCGCAAAATCACTTGCCCAGTTGGAGAAAAATATTTCCCTAATTGGGAAAATAAAAAAGAAAATGAAACCAAGACTCCAAGCCTCGAAACGAGTCTTTCGCTAGCGAAACTTAGCAGGGGGCAGAAAAAATCATGAACCAGAACATGAAGCATTCATCCGGTATCTCATCGTGGCGATTTGCTCAGCCATCGTCACCTTCCTATCCAGCTCCTGCACGGCAGGACTCGTAATCGGAAAGAACCAGCGGCAACATCAGGAGAACAACATCTCCACCAAAGTAGATTCTACCTACTACGTGCCAAGCATCACCATCCGGTAGGATTTACAAGTTAACAAGAGTATTCATCATTTAAAAATCAAAAGATTATGGCAATTAATTTGAAAGCAAAGGAGACCCTTATCCAAGTAGGCGAAATGAAGGGTCAGTACAGATTCATCCTCGGTACCGAACTTTACAACAAGCTCTCAGAGAGCAAGGTGATCAAGGAGGCTGCCATCAGAAGCGGCGTTAGCGTAGGCGTGATGCAGGTTTGCTGGGATGCTGCAGGCGAGGTTATCAAGCGTGGTGTACCGAAGGCCATTCCGTAGCCGTTCCGGGATTGGGAACCATGCGATTCGGCGTAAGAGCAAGAGTGTGCCTACCGTAGGCGAAGTGGCTACCAGTCTGATTACCAACCGCCGTGTAATCTTCACCCCAAGCGTTGACATCAAGCGCGAGCTGCAGGAAACCTCCATCCAGATTACCTGTTACGACCGCAACGGCAAGGTGGTGAAAAACGTTACCTCCGACGATAAGGGCGATGTGGAAGACCCAGACAATAACCCAGGTGGTGGCGGTTCGGATAACACCCCGGGCGGCGGAAATACCGAAGGCGGCGGAACCACCGGCGGTAATGAGGGAGACGGTTTGGAGTAAGCGAACTCCTCGAAAAACCGAACAGGAATCCCTGATTTTACCATAATAAAAAAGAGCCCCTGATGCAAGGAAACGAGCATCGGGGGCTTTTATTTTGATATCAAAAATCCTTAGTAAGGAAAAAGGAGCGGAAGAACGAAGGTCATCACAACGCCGATGATAATCTGCAGAGGCAAACCTACCTTCACGTAATCCATAAACGTATAGCCACCCGCCTTCATCACCAGCGCATTAGGAGGCGTGGAGAACGGAGAGGCAAAGCACATGCTGGCGCCCAACGTAACCGCAAAGAGGAAGGAATAAGACTCACACCTACCTGCCGGGCCGCCACCAGGCAATAGGAGCCATCAGCACAGCCGTAGCTGTATTGCTGATAAACATCGTCATCAGAGAAGTGGTGAAGTAGATACCTGCCAAGAGAGCCGTAGGTCCCATCGAACCCAAACTCTCTACCAGCCCTGAGAAACCAAGGCCGAAGCACCCGTCTTCTCCAGAGCCGTAGACATCGGCATCATGGCGGCAATCAGCACGATGCTCTCCCAGTTGATGGTCTTGTAAGCCGCCTCCACATTCCGGAAACATCCGGCAAAGACGGTCAGCAGTCCGGCGATGATGACCGCCGTGACCGGAGCCACAGGAATGAAATCGAACACCATCATCGCAATCATCAGCAGCATGATGGCAGCCGCCACAGGCGCCTTATAATCTAAGAGCACCTTGTCGGCAGTCTTCTCTGGCTGGTCGATAACCACCCAGTTGCTCGTATCGGCAGCCAGATGAGCCAGATTGGTCCATTCGCCCTGCACCAGGAGCATATCGCCCACATGCAGCTTGGTGGCTATCAGATTTTCGGTAATATATTCATCGCCACGCTTTACGCCCAGCACGTTGATGCCGAAACGCTTGCGCAGGTTGGCATCGCCTATGCGCAGACCGGCAAAATTAGACGTAGGCATCACCACGATTTCGGTCAGTCCCAGGTCGTAGAAATCAATCTTCACATCCTTCATCTTCCTGAGGCCGTAATCGCTGGCAAAGCGTTTCATCTTCTCCTCCTCACCTATTATATATAATGTATCGTGAACCTGAATGGTGCTGCTGCTCTTCGCCATGTTCTGGCTCACATCCTTCACCAGTCCCAGTCGTGATTTCTTCTCGTTTCTTATCTCGATGATACTCACGCCATATTTCTTCTGGATGCTCAGATCCTTCAGGGTTTTGCCCACGATATCCATCTGCTCGCCATTCTCGTCGAGGGCGGCAGAAGGGCGGCGGCTAGGCACGATGTAGCGATGCAGATTATCGAGCAGCTGATATTCGTCTACCAGGTCATCAAGCGATTTGCCCTGCTTCTTTTTCTTACCGTTCTGCTTTTTGCTGAGGAAGATTTTGCTGAGCGGCATGAGCACGATGATGCCGATGGCGATGACGATGATGCCACAGGGAAGAAGCTGAAGAAAGCAAGCGGCTGATAACCGCCCTCGGTCAATACTTCATCGATAACCAGGTTGGGCGGCGTACCGATGAGGGTGAGCATTCCGCCCAGACTTCCGGCAAAGGCGAGCGGCATGAGAAAACGCGACGACTGCATGCCCGAGCCCGCAGCTATGCTCATGATGATAGGCATCATGAGGGCCACCGTTCCGGTATTGCTCACGAAGCGCCGATAAAGGAGGTTACGAGCATTACGAGCAGGAAGGTGATGGTTTCGTTGCCGCGCGAGAGCGCCATGAGCTTATTGCCCGTAAGCTTGGCAAGTCCGGTCTGCATGATAGCTCCACCCACCACGAAGAGTCCTATCATCATGATGACGATGGGCGAAGAGAAGCCCGCCAGCGCCTCGGCAGGCGTCAGGATACCCAGAACCAGGAGTGCAGCCAGGGCGGTAAGCGCCACGATGTCGGCCCTCACCCTGCCCCAGATGAACAGGGCTACCGTAATAACCAATATGATAAGTGTTGTTGTCATGTGCTTTTTTTGGCTGCAAATATACGGAAATAAAGTGAGAATTAAGAACTTTGTGGGAAGAAAAATGAAGAAAAAGCTTGCATAATACAGAGATTTATGCTAACTTTGCAAACAAAAAAAGTTAGCAACATGACAAAGAAAGGTAAACATACCGTATTATTTATCTGCCTGGCAACATCTGCCGCTCTCCGGCAGCCGAGGGAATCATGAAGAGTCTTGTAGAAAAAGCAGGGCTTCAGGATGAGTTTGAAATCGATTCTGCGGGCATCGGGGGCTGGCACATAGGTCAGTTGCCCGACAGCCGCATGCGCAAATGCGGCGCCGAGCATGGCTACAATTTCAACAGCCATGCCCGCCAGTTTCAGAAGTCAGACTTCGCCCGTTTCGAAACCATCGTGGTAATGGACAACGAAAACTACCGTGCCATAACTCCATGGCTTCTTCAGAGTCTGATAGGAAGAAGTAGTGCGCATGGCCGATTTCCTGACCCATCATCGCGAATACACCACCGTTCCCGATCCGTATTATGGCGACTATAGCGACTTCGAGCTCGTTATCACGCTTCTCGAAGATGCCTGCCAGGGATTGCTGGACAGCATTATCGGGGAAGGGTAAAAACAGATAAAACAAAAAGGGATGAATCATCAAAATATCAGATTGATGACTCATCCCTTTTTTCATTTTAAAATATTTATACCGTAATCTCGCCCGAGCCATAGCAACGATGATGATGCTCATCATAAACTACACAGAACTGGCCGGGAGCCACACCATGAATCGCTTCTTCTGAATGAATCATCCAGCGGCCGTCTTCCAGCTTTTCTATCGTAGCAGGATGATACTCCGGCGTATGACGAATCTTGAAAGTTACCTTCTGCATCGCAACCTCGCGTGTGAGGAAATGGAAATCATGAAGAGGAAAATCCTTCTTGTATGCCGACTGCGGATCATAACCATGACTCACATACAGGATATTGTTCTCTACATCCTTCTTAATCACGAACCAGGGACCGCCGCCAAAGCCCAAGCCCTTGCGCTGGCCGATGGTATGAAACCACAACCCCTTGTGCTCGCCTATGCGCTTGCCCGTTTCCATCTCTATGACATCGCCCGGTTTTTCGCCCAGATAACGGCGGATATAATCATTATAATTTATCTGTCCCAGGAAGCAGATTCCCTGGCTGTCCTTGCGCTTGGCATTTATCAGATGCTCCTCTTCGGCTATCTCGCGAACCTCATTCTTGATATGATGGCCGATAGGGAAAATCGCTTTTTTCAATTGCCAGCTCTCTATCTGAGCCAGAAAATCGGTCTGGTCTTTCACAGGATCAGGACTCGTGACAAGCCATTTATCGCCATTTTCATCCGTTTCGGTCTGCGCATAATGCCCCGTGGCGATGAGGTCGTAGTTGTGACCCATCTTCTCATCGAAGGCGCCAAACTTAATCAGGCGGTTGCACATCACGTCCGGATTAGGCGTAAAACCAGCCTTCACCTTCTCCATCGTATAACGGGTTACCTCGTTCCAATATTCATGATGGCAGTCAACCACTTGCAGCTTGCACCCATACTTTCTAGCCACAGCCGTAGCCATCTCCAGGTCCTCCTCCGAAGAGCAGTCCCACTCCTCTTTCTCCTCAGGACCAATCTTGATGTAGAAGCAATCAGGATGCAGGCCCAGCTGGGCAAACTCCCAAACCACAACCGAACTGTCGACGCCACCCGAAAGGAGCACGGCAATTCTCTTATCCTTTATTTCGTCAATATTCAGCATATTCTTTCCTGTTTATAATAATCCGGTTGCAAAATTACGAAAAAAAACTGATATAATGAGCAAAGAAAGGGCTAGAAATGCATGAGAAAGAGAAAAGAAAAGCCCGCAAAGCCTATTATCGCTATAGAAAATACTTATAGCCGCATTCTTAGCTTTTAAACATAAAACGAGTTTTGCTTTCGTTTTTATCTATACCTTTGCAATCGATTTCAGAAATCGATAAGAAAGAATGTTTTTGAAAATTCAGTATTTACATTAATAGATAAAGAAAAATGGAGATTTTAAAAAATCTATTTTATGGCTTCCCAGACCTTTGGGGAGGCGGAGTAGCCCACTCTGTGATGATTCTTTCGCTGGTCATCGCCTTGGGTTTGTGTTTAGGTAAGCTCAGAGTAAAAGGTGTTTCCCTGGGCTTGGCTTGGATTCTGTTCATCGGTCTTATCTTTGGACATTTCTCTCTCAACCTTGACGAGCATCTGCTCCACTTTCTCAAGGAATTTGGCTTGATCCTCTTTGTCTACTCTATCGGTCTGGAGGTAGGTCCGGGCTTCTTCGCTTCGTTCAAGAACGGCGGCAAGAGTCTCAACCTGCTCAGCATGATCGTAGTGGCCCTGAGTATCATTACTACCTTAGTCATTTTCTTATGTTCGGGAACATCCATCACCTCTATGGCCGGTATCCTTTCGGGTGCTGTAACCAATACTCCTGGATTGGGTGCAGCCCAGCAGGCATTCAGCGACCTGCGCCACATCGACGCCCCATCCATCGCAGCCGGCTATGCCATCGCCTATCCTATGGGTGTGCTCGGCGTTATCCTCAGCTTCATTATATTAAGGTTCGCGCTACGTATAGACAAGCAGAAGGAAGAGGATGAAGCTAAGCGAGGCAAGGGCCATCTTGAAGCGATGACCCTGAACACCTTCGCCGTAAAGGTTTCTAACCAGATGGTTTTCAAAGATACCGTCAAGCAGATCCGCTATCTGCTGAAGCGCGACTTCATGGTTTCCAAGATTATCCGTAACAACGGCGAACGCCAGGACGAGGTGGTTAACGGACAGACCGTGATAGAAGAGGGCGACATTCTGCAGATTGTGGCTCATCCTACCGTAGAAGAACCTATCATCGCCCTGCTCGGCGAGAAGGTTGACGTAAAGGACGAGGAATTCAGCAGCGAGCTCATCAACCGCCGAATCCTGATTACCAAACCGGGCATCAACGGCAAGAGCATCAGCCAGTTGCAGATTAGAAGCAACCTTGGCGCCAACATTACCCGCGTAAACAGAAATGGTGTAGACCTCATCGCGACCCCAGACCTGAAACTCCAGTTGGGCGACCGCGTAACCGTAGTGGGCAAGGAACTCGCCATCGCTCATACCGAGAAGGTGCTGGGTAACCAGATGAAGCGTCTGAACTACCCTAACCTCATCCCAATCTTCCTGGGCATCATGCTGGGTTGTATCGTAGCCAACATTCCGTTCTTCATCCCAGGCATCAACGAGAATCTGCGTCTCGGACTTACCGGCGGCCCATTGGTAGTAGCCATTCTGATAGGTTATTTCGGACCGAAATACAACCTCGTTACCTACAATACCATTTCAGCCAACCTGATGCTTCGCGAAATCGAATCTGCATCTTCCTGGCTTGCGTGGGTCTCGGCACAGGCGAACAGTTTATCCAGACCGTAGCATCAGAAAGCGGACTGACCTGGATACTCTACGGCATCGCCATCACCATGATACCAATCATTCTGGGCGGCATCATCGGCAAGCTCGTGTTCCACATCAATTATTATACATTACTCGGCGTATTGGCAGGTACCAACACCAACCCTTCTGCCCTGGCTTACGTACGTGAGCAGACTTCGGCAGATGCGCCAACAGTAGGCTATGCGAATGTATATCCATTCGCCATGTTCCTCAGAATTGTAACCATTCAGATTATTATTTTTGTATTTGGATAAACATATATGACAGAAAAAGAATTGAAAACCTGCGCTTGCGTAGAGGACAACTGCAAGGAAATAGCAGAATCAGAACTCAGAAGAAAACTCGACTTATTATTACGTACCGGTAGCATTCTCATGGAGAGTGCTGCCGACACATCCCGCATCATGCGAACCATGAAGCGTGCAGCAGCTTTCCTCGGGCTCGACGAGCGATACATGCACCTTTACATCAACTGGAACGTGCTGATGGTAAACTATAGCGACGAGGAGCATTCCTTCTCCAAGTTCCAGAGATGCGAGAAGCACGGCATCAACCTCACCTCTATTTCCCAGGTAAGTAAGCTCACCTGGAAGGCCATCAAGGATAACTATTCGCTCGAACAGTATGAGCAGGCTCTGAACGACATCAAGGCCACCCCACGCAGCTTTACCCCTTGGCAGGTAGCCATCGGCGGCGGTTTTGCCTGCGGCGGATTCTGCATCCAGTTCGGTTGCGACTGGCCAGCCTTCTTCTTCTGTTCGCTTGCAGCCATATTGGGTTTCCGCCTGAGAATGTTCTTGCCAACCAAGGGCTGCAACAACTATGTAGCCATCGGCATTTCGGCTTTCGTAGCCACTCTGATAGCCTGGTTGACCTCATTTCTTTCGCTCAACCCATCGATTGCCGAAGCGCTTCCAGCCTTCATGCATTCAGATACCCCTTGGCATCCGCTGATGGCGTGTGCCTCTTCATCGTGCCGGGAGTTCCACTCATCAACTTTGTAAGCGATATGCTCGACGGATATATTGAGGTGGGAATGGTTCGTGCCCTGAACACCCTGCTGATGATCTTCGCGATGGCGTTCGGTATCGCCTTCGCCATCCAGGTTTGCCATATCGACAACTTTGTGAAGGATCTTACGATGACTCCTCATCACGAATACTGGGAGTTTGCCATCGCAGCTGCCGTATCGGCCATGGGCTTCTCTACCATCTTCAGCATACCTCGCCGTCTGTTGCCGGTTGTAGCTGTGGGCGGTATCATCGCCGTTTGCTTCCGCAATTTCGTCAACCTGGGTCCATCTAACGGCAACATCGGTCTCGACATGGGTCTGAGCATCGGTTCGCTTGCCGGTTCTGCGCTCATCAGCATCATCGTAATCAAGGCGCGCCATTGGTTCCATACCCCTCACCAATGCATCACCATTCCTAGCGTTATCCCAATGGTACCGGGAGTTCTGATGTATCGTGCCCTCTTTGCCTTCATCGACATGCATGGCGTAGTAGGCGAAGTAACCGTAGGTATGAACAACCTCATCAAGGCCTCGCTCGCCATCATCTGCATCGCCCTGGGTGTTGCAATTCCAAACGTATTCTTCCGCCGCTTCATCGCCGACAACCGCAAACGCAAGCTGCTTGCCATGCTGGTAGAAAGAAAGAAGAAGAATGGCGAATTCGTAGATTTGCACGAAGTAGAAATCAAATAATCATCTGGTTGGTAATCTGATTTTCATCGGATGATAACCGGATAAAAAGAAGTAGAGATGCGATAAAACATCATTTTATTCTTCAAAAAAAGAGGATATTAAAATAAATGTTTTATCTTTGCACCCAAATTTAGCTATCGGTTATTTCTATAGCCGATAGCTTCAACAAAGGAACAATATGGAAATACGACAACTGAAATATTTCTTGAAGGTAGCCGAGACGCTCAACTTCTCAGAAGCTTCGCGCAAGTTATACATCACCCAGAGCACCCTCTCACAGCAGATTTCGCATCTGGAACAGGAGATTGGTATGCCTCTCTTCGAGCGCAATTCTCATGAGGTTTACCTCACAGAGGCGGGCAAGGAATTGAGACCTTACGCCCAAAATGCGGTCAATTCTGCCGAAGCTGTGTAGACCACATGAACGATCTGAAGGAAATGCTTACAGGCGAACTGAACATCGGCGTAACGTTCTCCTTCAGCAACATCATGTCCGAGACGCTCATCGCCTTTCTCCACGCCTATCCTCATGTAAAGCTCAACATCCAATACCGCACCATGCAGGAACTGATGGACGGACTGAAGAAGCGCGAACTCGACCTCGTTCTGGCTTTCAAGCCTCTGAAGAACGAGAAAGCGGTAGACAGCCGAGCTATTTTCAGCAACCGTCTTGCCGCCATCGTGAACGTGAATCATCCGCTGGCGCGCCTTTCATCGGTCAAGCTTTCCGATCTGGAGCGCTACGACCTCATCCTTCCTTGCAAGGGTCTGCAGGCACGCAACGCCTTTGATCACATGGTAGAGGGCAAAGATTTGAACTACAAGATTATGGTAGAGGTGAATAATGTAAACATCATCTTCGACCTTCTGAGCCGCAGCAATCTGGTGACCATTCTCTCCGAATCGACCACCATTCTGCAGAACGGCATGAAGGCGATTCCTATCGATGCTGCCGACAACGAAATGGACGGCTGCATCCACATTCTGAAAGATGCTTACATGAAAAACTCAGCCCAGGAGTTCATCAGCATGCTGAGCCAGAACACCAGCATCCTCGCCAACTTTGCGCTGAAGGATATTCTGAGATAATCATCTTAACGCCTGGCGGCTTGCGAGCCTATTTGCTTGCGGCTAGAACAGATAAAAAAAATCCTCGTTCGAGTTCTTTTTCGAGCGAGGATTTTTTCTTCTTTTTACCCTTTTACCCTTTCTTTCTTGCGATGATAATCGTTACGCCAGCCAGGATAGCGAGGATGCCTATCGCCAGCTGCAGAGAGAAACTCTCGCCGAAGACGCATACGCCGATGATGACGGCTGTTACCGGCTCCAAGGCTCCCATGATGGCGGCTGGAGTACTGCCGATAAGATTGATGGAAACCGTCATGAAGAAGAGCGACAATACCGTTGGCAACAAAGCCAGCTGGGCAGCACAGAGCCATTGTTTAGGCGTTTGAAGCATCAGTATCGACTCGCCTGCAATAAACGAATAGACAAACATCGTAAGCAGTCCGAAGACTAATATATAAAAGGTAAACTTGATGTTCGACATGCCCGGATTCTTCCATTGGTTGATGGAGATGATGTAAAGGGCGTAGAGCAGGGATGAACACATGACGAGGGCAAAACCCGCCGTGCTCAACTTATCGCTTCCATCGCCTGATAGAGCAATCCTACTCCCGATACCGCCAGAAGAATGGCAAGCGAGGTAGACCACGTTACCTTCTCGTGGAAGAAGACCGTCATCAGGATGGCTGTCATAATAGGATAAACGAAGAGGATGGTGCTGGCAATACCTGCCGCCATATAATGGAAACTGACATAAAGCGTAGCTGATGAGAGCGAAAACATGCAGCCCAGCACGCCAAGACGAATCAGATGTCCCCACTTCACCTTGAAACTCTCCTTGCGGAACAGCATCACCACGCAAACATCAGTACCGCCAAGAGATAACGATAGATAAGTACAGAACTGGAATTGAATCCGTCGCCATAGAGTTCGAGCGTGCCCAAAGGATTGGTACCATAACATACTGCGGCAACAACACCCGCCGCAAAGCCTTTAACTTTATTACTGCTTGTCATTAGATTAAATACTATTTTTTTCTTATACTTCTTGTTATCTATCTATTTCGGGCTACAAAGTTACAGCAAATATTCGAGATAAGCTAACAAAATCGTATAAATATATTGTAATATCTGAGAAAAAACGCTCTTTTCTTGTGCTTTAAGAAAATAAATTGTACCTTTGCAATATCTTTGAAAAAAAGATAATCAGATGAAACATTAAAAACTAAACAAAAGAATTAATAACAATGGAACAGATTAAGAATGATCAGCTCACACTTGAGATTTCATCTCTCGGAGCAGAACTTCTGAGCATCAAGGATGCTAATGGTAATGAATATCTCTGGGATGGCGACGAGAAATACTGGAACCGCCACTCTCCTATCCTCTTCCCTATCGTATGCGGATTGTGGAAAGACACTTATCGCACAGAGGGCAAGGAGTATCACCTTCCTCGCCATGGTTTCGCACGCGATACAGAGTTCAAACTCGTTGGCAAGACTGCGACCGCCTCACCTTCGCGCTCATCGACAACGAAGAGACTCAGAAGAACTATCCTTATCACTTCAACCTTGCCATCTCTTACCGCCTGCAGGGCAACGAGATTCATGTCATCTGCACGTAGAGAATACCGACGACAAGGAAATCTTCTTCCAGATTGGCGGTCACCCAGCATTCATGGTTCCTGGCTGCAAGAAGGGCGAAGAAATGAAGGCTACCCTGAAACTCGACAACGAGGCTCCTGTTCGTCTCTATGGTAACGTAGGCGGATGCATCGACCGTCAGGCTAAGGAAACCGTAGAAACCGACAAGGGTATCTGGGAAGTAAACGAGGAGACTTTCGCAGAAGATGCTGTTATCTTCGACAAGAGTCAGGTTAAGCAGGTGAGCATTCTCAACGAGCAGGGCGAACCTCATGTAACCCTCGAGTTCAAGACTCCAGCCGTAGGTATCTGGAACCCAGCAGGCAAGCACGCTCCATTCATCTGCATCGAGCCATGGTATGGTTTGAACGACTGGCTGAATATGATGGCGAGTTTAAGGACAAGTATCTGATGAACCGTCTGCAGCCAGGTGCAAGTTTCATGAGTGAGTATATCATCAGAATTGAGAAATAATAATTTAATATTAAATGTTAAGTGTTAAATGTTAAGTGTTAAGTTGTCTCAGCAGCCCATTTAACATTTAACATTTAACACTAAAAATATAACGATGAACGAAGAAAATCTGAATCTCCCCGAGAACGCATTCCGCGAACTGAAAGACGGGGAGGAATATAAGCCGCTGATGTCGCCTGACAAGGTTTATCCTGAGGTGAACGGCTGGTCGGTTACATGGGGAATCGTGATGGCAGTCATCTTCTCTGCCGCCGCAGCCTATCTGGGCTTGAAGGTGGGTCAGGTGTTCGAAGCAGCCATCCCTATCGCCATCATCGCCGTGGGCGTAAGTACCGCTACCAAGCGTAGCAAGGCGCTGGGCGAGAATGTCATCATCCAGAGCATCGGAGCCTGTTCGGGTGCTGTGGTGGCAGGAGCCATCTTTACCCTGCCAGCCATCTACATCCTGCAGGCTAAATATCCGGAGATGACTACTTCGTTTATGAAGATCTTCATGCTTCGGCCTTGGGAGGAGTCTTGGGAATCCTTTTCCTTATTCCTTTCCGCAAGTACTTCGTAAGCGATATGCACGGCAAGTATCCATTTCCTGAGGCTACGGCTACCACGCAGGTACTGGTGAGCGGAGCCAAGGGAGGCGACCAGGCTAAGCCGCTGCTCATAGCCGGACTGGTGGGTGGTCTTTACGACTTTATCGTAGCCAGCCTGGATGGTGGAACGAGAATTTCACATCGCGTGTGGTAAGTCTGGGATGCGACCTGGCTGACAAGGCTAAACTCGTATTCAAGGTAAACACAGGTGCAGCCGTATTAGGTCTGGGTTACATCATCGGTCTGAAGTATGCCTTCTTCACCTGTCTGGGGTCGCTCGTAGTATGGTGGCTGATTGTTCCGGGCATGAGCGTTATCTTCCATGATAGCGTGCTGAGCGCCTGGGATCCTAGCATCGTGAAGACCGTGGGTGCGATGAGTCCGGAGGAAATCTTCCGTGCCTACGCCCGCAGCATCGGTATCGGCGGTATCGCCATGGCAGGTATCATCGGCATCATCAAGAGCTGGGGCATCATCAAGAGTGCCGTAGGTCTGGCTGCCAAGGAGCTGAAGGGCAAGAGCGATGTGGATGAGAACGTGAAGCGCACCCAGCGCGACATCTCTTTCAAGATTATCGCTATCGGTTCGCTTGTTACCATCCTCGTAACCTTCCTCTTCTTCTGGTTTGGCGTGATGGAGGGCAACCTTCTCTTCGCCATTATCGCCATTCTGCTCGTGGCTGCCATCGCCTTCCTCTTTACTACCGTAGCGGCTAATGCCATCGCTATCGTGGGTTCAAACCCTGTTTCGGGAATGACCCTGATGACGCTCATCTTCGCCTCTGTGGTGATGGTGGCTGTCGGCCTGAAAGGTCCTGGCGGCATGCTGGCTGCCCTGATTATGGGTGGTGTGGTTTGTACAGCCCTCTCGGTAGCAGGTTCGTTTATTACCGACCTGAAGATTGGTTACTGGCTGGGAACAACTCCTAAGAAACAGGAGGGATGGAAATTCCTCGGTACCCTGGTGAGTGCGGCTACCGTGGGCGGCGTGATGATGCTGCTCAACGAGACTTACGGGTTCGCATCGGGTTCGCTTGCAGCTCCTCAGGCTAATGCGATGGCTGCGGTTATCGACCCTTTGATGAATGGTGTGGGAGCTCCTTGGGTGCTCTATGGCATCGGAGCGTGATAGCCATCGTGCTGACTTATTTCAAGATTCCTGCCCTGGCTTTCGCTCTGGGTATGTTTATTCCGCTGGAACTGAACGTTCCTCTGCTCGTGGGTGGAGCCATCAACTGGTATGTTACTTCGCGCAGCAAGGATGCCAAGGTGAACAGCGAACGTGGTGAGAAGGGAACGCTCATCGCCAGCGGCTTCATCGCCGGTGGAGCTGATGGGTGTGGTTAGCGCCCTTCTGAAGTTTGGCGGCATCGAGGTAAGTATCGCCGACAGCTGGTGGGTTAATCCGATGTCTGAGGTTTGTTCGCTCCTGGCTTACATCTGCCTCATCGGTTTCTTTATCAGAGCCACAAAGAAATAAAGAATAGGCTTTTTACAAATAAGACAATCGCCTGGATGCATCTGAGCACCCAGGCGATTTTTTATTCTATCCGAATAGTTTTTCTATCCTACGATTCTGCAGCTACGAAATCCATCGGCTTGACACCAAACTGCTTCTGGAAACACTTGGCAAAATAGCTAGGACTGCTGAAACCTACCATATGGCTGATTTCGCTGATGCGGTAGTTTCCTTCTTTCAGGAGTTTTGCGCCCTTCTTCAGTTTCACGAGCAGGATCATCTCGTTTGGCGTAACATCGGCAAGACCGCGAATCTTATTAAAGAGCGAAGAGCGGCTCATGCCCATTTTTTCGGCAAGGAACGCCACGTTGAGTTCCGGATTCGCCACATTCTCTTCGATGATGCGAGACATTCGTTCCAGGAACGCATTATCAACTGAGTTGGAGCAATCTCTGCTATCGGCTCAAGCGGAGTATGAGAGAACTTACTCCTCAACAGACGGCGCATCTCAAGAAGCTGTCTTACGCTTGCCTCAAGATACTTCATCGAGAACGGCTTTTCTATGTAGACATCGGCTCCACAGTTCATACTCTCCGTCTTCGCCGCATCATCGGTCTTTGCCGTGAGCATCACGAACGGGAGATGAGAATATTCAGAATTTTCACGCACCCTACGGCAGAACTCCGGACCGTCCATCTCCGGCATCATCCAGTCGCTTATGATGAGCGAAACCGGATGTTTCTCCAGTTTACGGAGCGCATCCTTTCCGTTGTCGGCGGTATAAACCGTATACATCTTTTCGAAATGAGCTTTCACAAACTGGCGCATGTCTTCATCATCATCACAATCAGCATCGTCGGTTTTGCCGGTTCACGAAGCGGACTGGCAACAGCAACGCCTGCCTTTTGAGAACCTTGCTCAACTGTAGTTTCATCTGTCAGCAGATTTTCCTCAGCAACAGTTTCTTCGTCCTTCACCATCTCATCCGCCTTCTCAACCACAGCATCCAACTGGTTGAGCGGCAAGGTTACGATAAAGGTAGATCCCTTACCTACTGCAGATTCTACTTCAACCATACCATGATGAGCCTCAACGAGATTCTTCACGATGTTGAGACCGATTCCGGTTCCCGGTTTGTTGTCGCGTGCCTGATAGAAGGCTCCGAAGATTTTCTCCTTTTCGTCAGGACTGATTCCCAATCCGTTGTCTTCCACCTCTATGCGGAAATGGTTTCCATCCTCCAGCAAGCGGCAGGACAAGCGTACATAATCCTCGGTATATTTCAAGGCGTTGGTCATCAGATTGCTGATAACCTTGGTAATGGCCTCTTGGTCAATCATCGCCACGAGCTCTTCGGCTGGATAATCTACATCAAGACGAATGCTTTTCTGCTCGAAGGTAGGAGCAAAGCGCTCTGCCACAGCATGCATCAGCTTCGAAATGTTGTTCAAACGGAAATGAACCTGCATGCCCTTCTGCTGCACTTTGTTGAAATCGAGCAGCTGATTTACTAGCAGGAGCAAACGCTGGGCGTTACGGTCGATAACAGAAAGCGTCTGCGTGATAGTCTCACCATCAGAAAGTTTTCCGGAAACCTGTTTCCAATACTCTTTCAGGCTCTCCAAAGGTCCGATGATAAGCGTTACCGGCGTACGGATTTCATGGGCAATCATCGTAAAGAACTGCAGGCGGGCGTCTCTCATCTCCTGATCCTGCTTGCGCTCCAACTGGTCGAGTTCTTCCTGATGGCGGCGCTTCTCACGCTTCAACCGGCTCTGTGTGAACCAATAGATTGCGTAACCGATAAGCAGAAGATACAGAATCTTGGCTGGTAAAGACCACCAGAACGGCGGATGAACCACAATCTGCAGTTTTGCCTCATTCTTCGACCATACACCATCATTATTGGTTGCCTTAACCAGGAAGGTATAGGTTCCGGCAGGAAGATTGGTATAGTTGGCACGATGCTCGTGGGTATAAATCCAATCCTTGTCTACTCCCTCAAGTTTGTAAGCATACTGGTTCTTCTCAGGCGATACATAGCTCAGGGCGGCAAACGAGATATTGATGGTATTCTCGTTATGAGACAGATTGAGTTCTGCTGCATGACTCAGAGATTTCTCCAACTGGTCGCTCCCCGCCTCTATCGGCTTTCCGAAGAGTTCTACCGAGGTGATTGCTACAGGAGGAGCTACCTGGTTGATCTTGACGAGATATGGATAGAAGCAGTTGAAACCTCTTGTAGAACCGAAAAAGATTCTGCCATCAGAAGCCAGGAGTCCGGCGTTTGGCATAAACTGGTCGCAAGTGAGTCCGTCATATTTATTGAACAGCTGGACAGGTTCACCCGGCGTATATTTCACAATACCCTTGCTGGTAGAAATCCACATTACTCCCTGCGAAATGACAAGACTCGTGAAATCCTGACTAGGCGCATCGATGGAGATGCGTCGGAATATACCTTTCGAAGGCAGAAATTCGCAAAGTCCTTCGCCGGTTGCGGCATAGAGCTGCCCCTTTTCGCCAATAACCAGACTGTTTACCTGATCACTCACCAGAGAAGTAGAATCATTCTCTACATGTTTATACTGTTTCCAGGCATTATTCTTGTCCAAGCGCCACAAGCCGCCTCCCTGGGTAGCAAACCATACGTTGCCCTGAGGATCTTCCTTGATATCGATGGTAAGCGACTTGAACAATTTGATTTTGCTGAACTTCTGCTGTCCTTCATCGAAGAGGTTGGCACCATCCATCGTAGCCGCCCAGAGCCGGTTCTTCCGGTCGCGATAAATACAATAGGCATTACTGCCAGAAACCATTCCATCGGTAGAGAAAACCTGCTGCGCTCCGGTAGCCATATTCATTCTGATGACACCATTGCCATAGGTTCCTACCCACAGATCATTTTCATCAGCAAAGAGCGCATGAACATTATACTTGCCCATATCCGCCTTGCCCGGATAAGAAACAAAACTGTTGGTCTGGGGATTAAAGCAGTCGAGTCCCGCATCATCCGTAGCTATCCAGATGCGATGCTGACGGTCTTCGAAGAATCTTCCTACCACATTACCGCGCAATCCGCCCAGACGGGCAGAATAAGCATGGAAACGCTCTTCAAAACTCGTAGAAGGAAGATAATTCACACCACCATAGTAAGTAGTTACCAAGTGCCACCTTCATTATCATCCGCAATACCATAAACAAAGCGCTCGCTCGTACTCCGGCTCGGATTGTTGACTTCCGACAACATGTGCCAGATACGGTTCTGGATATCATACTGCACCAATCCATCATCGCTGGCTATGAGAAGAGACTTGTTGTCGTTGCAGTAAAGCTGATGGATATGATGAACAGCATTACTCAAGGTTCCGCTGATGAGCTGCTCGGCACTACCATCGGCGTTGAGCTTGTAAAGTCCGTTTTCCCAGGTTCCGACATAAACATTGCCATCGGGAGTAGCCAGCATCGCCATGCCGTGAAACATGGTTGCATCGCCCTTCAGAGGGAATGCTTCAAACTGGTCGGTCGACTTGTTGAGATGATAGATGCTGGCTTCACCCTGGTTACAGAGCAACCATACCTGGTTGTTGGCATCAACCAGCGTACTTTGCACTTTACCCTGAATATTCTTCATCGGATACTGATGCAGTTCGTGAGTAGTCCGATTGTATCTGAACACGCCCTGGCCGTTGGTAGAAATCCAAACATTCTGATCGCCGTCAAGCGAAAAATTAAGGACAGGCGCCGTAATCTTATCACTCAGTTTCTGGAATCGGTCGGTTGCATTACAGAACAGATAGGCTCCATTATTGCAACCTACCAGCAGGCCTTCTTCGCAAGCAGTAAGGGCGCTCACAAACTGGTCTACAGTCGTAAAGGGATTATAATAGGTTTTGACATCGTATCCGTCAAAACGGCACAATCCGTTGTCTGTACCAAACCACATGTATCCCTTGGAACCTTGAACCACGCTACGCACAGCATTACTCGGCAAACCATTATCCATCGTGATAGAGCGCACCATAAGGTCGATAGCAGCCAATTGTGCACCCGAGTTGGTTTGCGTTACCGAATGTGGCTGCGCCTGAATATCCGTAGCCCCCTTCGAGACGAAGGCTGTCGGCACCTGAGCCTCAGCCCCTACAGGCATCATCATGCAGAGCACAGAAACCATTAGAGTAGATATCTTTCTCATTATATGAGTCTTTATTTTCTGTTGTTAGATAATTTAATGCCGCAAAATTACAAAAATATAACGAGAAATACAACAAAAAGAAACAAAAAAAGCCCCGAAACAAGCAAATAGCTACTTTTTTAAAGTCCTTAATTCCGCAACACTATAATTTAATATTTTTTATAAGCACCTGAGCAACAAAAAGTTGCTCAGGATTTTGCCATGTCAGAAATTTCACTTATCTTAGTGTTGCAAATAAAAAACAAATAAAAC
>ENA-OQER01000664-OQER01000664.1-human-gut-metagenome-genome-assembly--contig:-NODE-664-length-18255-cov-2.693899_pt1 | contig 18255 bp, 20 predicted proteins | sample MGYA00242797_ERZ504639 | MGnify/ENA primary metagenome ERZ504639 (study PRJEB26092, sample SAMD00036306) | human gut metagenome | host: Homo sapiens | study: EMG produced TPA metagenomics assembly of...
ATATATAAACCTCTGGGATTTTATCATGATTTTCAGATGCAGGTTCTTGAAAAATATAAAACACTGGAACCATTGGAAGCTATAGATATCCTGATAGCCCCGGATAATATTCGGAAAAAACTGAAGAGTGAAAATGATATTTATAAGTTTGAGTATTGCAGCCTGGATGAAAAGACTTATAAAATCGCTTCTTATATTCCCTTGGAATGGAAGAATGGAAAGCTGGAAAAGGTATTGCTGGCATCCATGGATGTGACACAGGAGAAGAAAGCAGAGATTGAATCCCGTCAGGCACTGAAAGAGGCTTACCGGTCCGCAGAAAATGCAAATCGTGCGAAAACAGAATTCCTTTCCAATATGTCCCATGATATCCGGACACCGATGAATGCGATTGTGGGTCTGACGGCAATCGCAGGAGCAAATATTGAGAGCCAGGACAGAGTCATTGAATGTCTCAGCAAGATCACAGAATCAAGCCGCCATCTGCTGGGCTGATCAATGAAGTATTGGATATGCACGTATTGAAAGTGGAAAAATGACACTGGCACAGGAAGATTTCAATCTGTCAGAGCTGGTAGATAATCTTATTACACTTACGAAACCGGTGCTTGATGAACATAAACATAATTTTGATATACACATCAATCACATTGAACACGAGGATGTCTGTGGTGACAGCCTGAGGATCCAGCAGGTGTTTGTGAATCTGATGAGTAATGCGATCAAGTATACACCGAATGGTGGGAATATTATTTTTCCATAGAGGAAAAGCCAAATGGATTTTCAGAACTTGGATGCTATGAATTTACGATTGAGGATAATGGAATCGGCATGTCACCGGAATTCCAGAAAATCATGTTTGATCCTTTCAGTCGTGCGGATGACCACCGGACAACCAGAGTTCAGGGAACTGGTCTGGGAATGGCGATCAGCAGAAATATTGTGAACCTGATGAATGGTAATATTAAAGTAGACAGCACCTTACATAAGGGAACCAGAATTACGGTTACGATTTATCTGGAGCTTCAGGAAAAAGAAAAAGAACAGGACATAAATCTGATGAATCTGCCTGTTCTGGTTGTGGATGATGATAGAACCTGCTGTGAAAGTACAGTTGCCACACTGAAAGAAATCGGTATTACAGGCGAATGGGTTCTCTCCGGCAGGGAAGCCGTTGAGTGCTGTTATGCACGTCATGAGCTAAAAAATGATTATTTTGCTGTTATTTTAGACTGGAAGATGCCGGATATGGATGGCATAGAAACAGCCAGACAGATCCGGAAGCGGATAGGTAAAGAAATTACCATCATTGTACTGACATCTTATGAATTTAGCGAGATTGAAGAAGAAGCAAAGGCGGCGGGCATAGATGCTTTTATTGCAAAACCGCTGTTCCGTTCCCGGCTGACGGCTACACTGCGGCAGTTTACTTCAGGCAGAAAAGAAAATACAGCGAGAAATTATCTGGAGAAACTGTCAGAAGCAGATTATACAGGAAAAAGGATTCTGCTGGTTGAGGATAATGAGTTGAACAGAGAAATTGGTGTTGAAATTTTGCAGATGACAGGAGCAGAAGTGGAAACAGCAGAAAATGGAAAAATCGCAGTTGAAAAAGTGGAAGCTTCTCCGGAAGGATTGTATGATCTTGTTTTTATGGATATCCAAATGCCTGTCATGAATGGTTATGAGGCAACTGCAGCAATCAGGAGCCTTAAGGGCAAACAGGGAAAACTGCCGATTGTTGCTATGACTGCCAATGCTTTTGCAGAAGACGTACAGCTTGCAAAAAATACAGGCAATGAATGGACATATCGCAAAACCGCTGGATATGAATAAGCTGAATGATGTTCTGGAAAGCTGGCTGTAACAGGATAATCGGAGCATTAAAATTTCCCCTTTACAAATCGTGAATAAAGTACTATGATAGAAAAAAATATCTTCAGGGCAGGGTGCAATTCCCTACCGGCGGTAAAGCCCGCGAGCCGAGAGGCATGATCCGGTGAGATTCCGGAGCCGACAGTACAGTCTGGATGGAAGAAGATGATAGTACAGTTGATTTTCAGATAAATGAATGTAGTATCGATGCTCTGAGATGGTAATCCATTTCAGAGCTTTTTAATCTTAGTCGGAGTTCCATTTATCAATCACGGTAACCAATCCCCCCTGTAGATATTCTGCAGGGGATTTTTATCTTAGTCGGAGAAGACTCCCACTTCTATAAATGGCGAGCAACAAATTTGTTTCAGTGGGAGTACAATCTCCGACTGAGATAAACGCTCCGCGAGGGCACACATTGTCCAGTGGACAATGGTTTTGTGCGACCGGAACGAAGTGTAGAATGTGCAGTGATTTTGAGAAGAATATGTCAGCTTTCGCTGACAGAATCACGCACCAAGTCTCACGTGCGTTCGACTTGAAATCTATCCTATCCCACAAAAGAAATAAATTTGGAAAGAAGGAACATAAATGACAGATCAGAATTATATGCTCCAGGCTATTCAACTGGCGAAACAAGGAGAGGGCTGGACAAATCCGAATCCGATGGTAGGGGCAGTGATCGTAAAAAACGGGCGGATCATCGGAAAAGGCTATCACAAAAAATGCGGAGAGCTTCATGCAGAACGTAATGCGATCGCTTCACTTACGGAATCTGCGGAAGGTGCGACCATTTATGTCACACTGGAACCTTGCTGTCATTATGGCAAAACTCCGCCATGTACAGAGGCGATCATTGAGCAGAAGATCAAGAGAGTGGTGATCGGTTCCAGAGATCCGAATCCGAAAGTGTCAGGAAAAGGTATAAAGATGCTGCAGGAAGCAGGTATTGAAGTCATTGAGGATTTTATGAGGGAAGAATGTGACCGGCTCAATCCAGTATTTTTCCATTATATTACAACGAAGACACCTTATGTGGTGATGAAATATGCCATGACACTGGATGGGAAAATTGCGACGAAAACAGGTGCATCGAAATGGATCACCGGAGAAGCAGCAAGAGCGGAAGTACAGCATATGCGTCATCGGTATATGGGGATCATGGCGGGCATCGGAACGGTGATTGCGGACGATCCAATGTTAAATGTAAGGGTAGAAGGCTGGAAAAGTCCAATCAGGATCCTGTGCGACAGCGGGCTTCGGATTCCGCTGGATGGTCAGATCGTAAAAAGTGCAGGAAAGTACCGGACAATTGTGGCTTATGCAGATTCGGAAAATACAGAAGCGAAAAGAAAAAGATTACATGAAATGGGAGTTGAGACGATCTGCTGTCCGGATGAAAACAATCAGGTGGATCTTAAAAAACTGATGAAATATCTCGGGGAAGAAGGCATTGACAGTATTCTTCTGGAAGGCGGAGGCACCTTAAATGACAGTGCTCTGCGAGCTGGAATTGTGCAGGAAGTACAGGCTTTTATAGCACCGAAATTATTTGGCGGTATGAACAGCAAAACACCGGTGGAAGGCATCGGTGTCCGTTTCCCTTCAGAAGCAGTAAAGCTGAAATGTACCGATATCTGCCAGATCGGTGAGGATATCCGAATCACATGTCAGGTGTGTGGAAAAGAACAGGAGGAGTCATGTTTACAGGAATCGTAGAAGAGAAAGGAACAATCCGCTATATACAGCTGACAGGAGAATCCGGAGTTCTGGCAGTGAAAGCGAAAAAAGTACTGGAAGGCACAAAGATTGGTGACAGTATTGCCGTAAATGGCATATGCCTGACCGTTACATCGCTTCAGTCGGATGGATTTACCGCAGATGTAATGGCAGAGACAATCCGAAGGAGCAGTCTTGGAAGCAGCAGGGCCGGAAGCAAAGTAAATCTGGAGCGTGCGATGGCTGCCGATGGCAGATTCGGAGGACATATCGTAAGCGGCCATATTGACGGAACCGGTGTGATCCGTTCCATGATCCGGGAAGAAAATGCTATCTGGGTATCGATCGGAACATCACCGCAGATTTTGCATCTGATCGTAGAAAAAGGTTCCATTTGTATCGATGGGATCAGCCTGACGGTAGCGAAAGTGGATGAAACGGGTTTTCAGGTTTCGGTCATTCCGCATACGGGAGAAGAAACTGCACTTTTGGAAAAAGTGCCGGGTGATCCGGTTAATCTGGAAAATGATGTGATCGGAAAATATGTAGAAAGGCTGCTTGGCATTCAGAAAAACGAAGAAGAGAAAAAAGAATCCGGAATTACGATGGAATTTCTGGAGAAATTCGGATTTTAAGAGGAGGATATTTATTATGTCACAAAACAATCAGTACAATACCATTGAAGAAGCACTGAGAGATTTAAGGGAAGGAAAAGTCATTTTGGTTACCGATGATCCGGACAGAGAAAATGAAGGAGATTTGATCTGTGCGGCAGAATTTGCAACGCAGGAAAATATTAATTTTATGGCAACTTATGCGAAAGGACTGATTTGCACACCAATGAGTGCGGAAATTGCGGCAAAATTGAATTTTCCGCCGATGGTTGCTGAAAATACCGATAATCACGGAACTGCATTTACGGTGGCAGTGGATCATGCAGACACAACGACCGGTATCTCGGCAGCAGAGCGTTCTTATACGATCCGAAAATGTGTGGACGAGGAGGCAAAACCGGAAGATTTCAGAAGACCGGGACATGTATTTCCTCTTATTGCCAGAAAAGGCGGTGTTCTGGTAAGAAACGGTCACACAGAGGCAACGACGGATCTTATGAGAATGGCCGGACTGAAAGAATGCGGTGTGTGCTGTGAGATCATGAAAGAAGACGGTACCATGATGCGCACACCGCAGCTGTGGGAAATGGCAAAAGAACACAATCTGACCTTTATCACAATCCGTGATCTGCAGGATTATATGAGAGTACATGAAAAACACGTAAAAGAAGAGGCGGTTGCAGATCTCCCGACACAGTACGGTGATTTTAAAATTCATGGATATATCAATGATATTACAGGAGAACATCATCTTGCACTGGTAAAAGGTGAGATCGGAGATGGTGAAGATGTGCTCTGCCGTGTACATTCGGAGTGCTGACCGGAGATGCATTTGGATCACTTCGATGTGACTGCGGTCTTCAGCTTCAGACTGCGATGCGTCAGGTGGAAGCAGAAGGCAGAGGAATCATTCTTTATATGCGGCAGGAAGGCAGAGGCATCGGTCTGATCAATAAGATAAAAGCATATGCACTTCAGCAGCAGGGATACGATACTGTGGAAGCAAATGTAAAATTAGGGTTTGCACCGGATCTTCGCGAGTATTGGATCGGGGCACAGATTTTATCAGACCTTGGTGTAAAATCCTTGAGATTACTGACGAACAATCCGGATAAGGTCTACGGACTTGGCGGGTTCGGACTGAAGATCAATGAAAGAGTACCGCTGGAGATTCCGCCGCAGAAATATGACCTGAAATATATGAGAACAAAACAGGAAAAGATGGGACATATTTTCAAAGCGATCAATTTATGATGCCAGGGTCAAAAGGTCTAAATCCACATGAGCTTGCTCATAGGTGGATGAAAGACCTTGGGACCCGCCCCGATATGGAGCAGAACATCCAGTGGATGTTCGTTTTGCTCCGACCGAAGCGGAGCGTAGACATAAAAGTGGGATGATAATCCCACGATATGCGAATACCGGAGAGGATTGTGGGAGTGCGATGCACGGAACAATCCGTAGGCATCATAGTTGGGGACTTTTGACACTCACATCAATTTATAAAAAAATATTAAGTTCACAATAACAGGAGGAAAAATCATGAGACAGATCAATTTGGTAGAAGGAAAAGTAGTAGCACCGCAGGGAATGAAAGTCGGTATCGTAGCGGCGAGATTTAATGAGATCATTGTCAATAAATTACTGGGAGGTGCAGTTGACGGACTGGTAAGACATGGAGTAGAAGAAGAGAATATTACTGCTGCATGGGTACCGGGAGCATTTGAAATTCCGCTGACTGCACAGAAGATGGCACAGTCCGGAAAGTATGATGCAGTGATCTGCGTGGGAGCAGTCATCCGCGGCGATACATCACACTATGATCTGGTGTGCAGCGAAGCTGCCAAAGGAATCGCACAGGTTGGACTTGCATCCGGAGTTCCGGTATTATTCGGAGTAATCACAACTGAGAATATTGAGCAGGCTATTGCACGTGCCGGAAGCAAGGCAGGAAATAAAGGATATGACTGTGCATTGTCTGCGATTGAGATGGTCAATCTGATGAAACAGCTTTAAGAATGAGGAAATAAAGGATGATAAAAACGATCATATTTGATTATGACGGGACGATTCACCAGACACTTGGAATTTATGAACCGGCATTTCGAGAAACTTATCAGTGGCTGACAGAACAGAAAGTCGCAGAAGAACAAAAGATAGCATCTTCAAAGATTGCCGGATGGCTTGGACTGAACGGCAAAGAAATGTGGGACACTTTTATGCCGGAACTGGATCAGAAATATAAAGATCAGGCAAGCAAAATGGTGGGCGAGCGGATGATCGAACAGGTCAGAAAACATAAGGCCGTGTGGTATCCGGGAGCAGAAAAGATGCTTACGACGCTGAAAAATCAGGGATATTATCTTGTAGTCCTGAGTAACTGTAAAACGGCATATCGAAAGGCACACTGGAAGAATTTGGTATGAAACGATGGTTCGAGCGATTTTATGACTGCGAATCCTATGGATTTCGTCCAAAAACGGAGATTGTGCAGGATATTATCCGGGAATATCCAGGCCCTTATCTGGTGATCGGAGACAGAAAACAGGATCTGGAATGTGCCAGATCCTGTGGCAGTCTGTTTGCCGGATGTCTGTATGGATATGGTGATCAGGGAGAATTGGACGGAGCAGATTATCTTGCAGAGCATGTAGGGGATATACCAGAATTATGCCATTTGGTGTAAGTGTGATTGGGTAATGTCAGAAATATTTGTTGAAACCGTGTGATACGAATTTCGTTTTCATGCGGTTTTTTTCAAAAAGAAGTTAGATAAAACTAACAAAAGTATTCCTTTTCCTTTTATCAGAAAAACAGAGGATTTCAAATTGACCGTATCAAGGAGATATTATATAATAGGAATATTACAGTTTTACAGGAAAAATCATATAACCGTGCAGATAAAAGGGAGTAACTACATGAATTTTGAAAAAAGAACAGCCAGAAATCGAAAATATCGGAAATTTTTGCACAGCCGTCAGCAAAATCTGATGTTACTTGGAGTTTTTGTCTTTGTGATAAGCATCGTATGCGGCTGCAGTAACCAGAAGGAGCAGGAGTCGGATGGCAGTCTGCAGAAGATAACAGTGGGCATTGATAAATTTGAGCCGTATTCTTATCTTGACATGGACGGAAATTATACCGGCGTTGACATTGAGATCGCATCGAAAGTATTTCATGAACTTGGGTATGAACCAGATTTTAAGTTTATTACGTGGAGTGAAAAACACACCTGCCTTGCGGACGGTACGATAGACTGTATCTGGAGCTGCTATTCTATGAATGACCGGGAAAACGATTATCAGTGGGCGGGACCTTATCTGTACAGCCGTCAGGTGATCGCAGTTGCTTCTGACAGTGATATTCAGACATTCGATGATCTTCTCGGGAAGAATGTTGGAGTACAGGATACGACAAGAGCAGCTGAACTCTTTTTTCATACGATCGACTCTGCATTGCCGGAAGTAAAGCAGGTGAACTGCTTTGCGACAACGGAAGATATGTTTGCAGCACTTCGCAAAGGATATGTCGATGCGATTGCAGGACATGAAGCTTTGCTGAATGAACTTATTATAAATGGAAAGGGCAAATATCGATTATTGGATGAAAGTCCTTATATTTCAAAAATAGGCATTGCATTTCAAAAGGGGACGCATGAGAAGCTTACCCAGAAGATAAAACGGGCTGATAAAAAGAAAATGAGTGAAGATGGTACGATTGGCAGTATTGCAGAAAAATATGGACTTGATGCGGAGAAAGTTGTGATAAGAGGAGGTTCCGATGAAAAGTAAAAAACGCCCGGGAATATCCGGAATCCTTTTGATCGTGTTGATTCTGGTCGGATGATCGTATGGGGAATCTTTACGGGATTAGACCGAAGAGAGCTGAGTGAGACACTGGATAAGACAACTTTAATTGCCAAAAATAAACTGCAGGATTATGATAATTATACGGCAAATGACAGGGTAAAAAGTCTGGTGCGGCTGTTGGATAAAACAAAGGAACTGGGCACAAATCTGAGTAAAATTAATAAATACGGACAGCAGGATCTGGATGAATACATTACGGAACAGAGACTGAGCGGTGCCTTTGTATCTGATAAAAATCTGAATGTAGTGCTTCAGGGACAGCAGAATCTGGATTCGGAAAATCTATGGAATGAAATTATCGGCAAAGGTTATGTAAAAGAAGTTCTGGAACATCCGGAAGCAACCTACACAGAACGCATTACGGTGAACCGTGAGGAGTATGATCTTGCAGTTGTGCCGCGTCAGGATGCCGAAGGTCTGGTGATCGCCTATGCAGAAAAAACAGCAATACACTGGGTGATATGACACTGGAATCTGTTTTTTCAGATTTTCTGGTCAATATGCATGGTGTGATCATGGTATGCCTCGATGATACGGTTGTCAGTACCAATCAGGAAACACTGCTTGGAAAGACCATGCAGGAAATGCGGAAATATTACAACAGCAGGCCGGAAGGAAATGAAAGCGGGATTATCCGCATAAAACCAGATCATAAGATCTGGTACGGCCATAAAGATAAAATGAAAGAATATGCGATCTATATATTCTTTCCGGCATCACAGATATTTATGGCACGGACGGTTGTCTGTGGATTGTACACGGCTGTGGCAATTCTTGTATATCTGCTGTTTTTGCTGATCAAGAGTAATCTGGAAAAGGTTACGCTGAAACAGAGTCAGAAACGTATGAGGATCATCAATGCACTCGGTACAGCGTACGCATCTATCGTCCTGTTTGATCTGGAAAAGGATAAAGTAGAGATGATAAAGACTTCCGGGGATACTTTTATGCCTTCCGGAGATCAGATCTTATCCAAAAAGATTCGGCAAAATCATATAAATGAGATGCTGACATCTGAGTATCGGGAAGGTTTTCAGGAATTTATTGACATGGACACCGTGGCACAGCGGCTGAAGGGACAGCAGTCACTGACTTATACAAGCCAGATGGAAAAGGGCACATGGCTTCTTTCCGTGATCGTACCGCAGCGTTTTGACAGTGACGGGAATATCAGGGCAGTGTTGCTGGCAAACCGGGATATCACGAAAGAAAAAGAGAAAGAACTGGAGCAGGAGAGAGAGCTGAGAAATGCACTGGCAGCAGCAGAACATGCCAACAAAGCGAAGACAAATTTCCTGAACAGTATTTCACACGATATCCGCACGCCAATGAATGCTGTGATCGGATTTACAGCTCTGGCAACAACGCATATTGATAATAAAGATCTGGTGATGGAGTATCTGAAGAAAATAAGTATATCGAGCCGTCATCTCTTAAGTCTGATCAATGATGTGCTGGATATGAGCCGGATCGAGAGCGGTAATGTCAAACTGGAAGAAGTCAAAGTGCATCTTCCGGATGTCTTCCATGATCTGAGGGTTATTATTCAGGGTAGTATTGCGGCAAAACAGCAGGAGTTATATATAGACACGCAGAATGTGGTACATGAGGATGTTGTCATTGATAAGCTTCGGCTGAATCAGGTGCTTCTCAACATCGTTGGAAATGCAGTAAAATTTACGTCAGTCGGCGGTATGATCAATATCCGGGTCAGTGAAAATCCATGCAGCAAAGAAGGATATGCAAGTTATTCGTTCAGTGTGAAAGACAATGGCATAGGGATGTCAGAAGAATTTCAGGAGCATATCTTTGATGCATTTGCGAGAGAACAGACAGTTACAAAGAGCGGAATCCAGGGAACCGGTCTTGGAATGGCAATCTCCAAAAACATTGTCAATATGATGGGAGGAACCATCACGGTAAACAGTGAAGTCGGAAAAGGTTCTGAGTTTATTGTTTCTATCGAATGTAAGATTACCGGCGAAACAGTAAAATACAAATCGGTTCCGGAACTGCAGGGATCCAGAGCACTGGTTGTGGATGACGATGCCAATACCTGTATGAGTGTCTGCAAGATGCTGCGTGATATAGAAATGCTGGCAGACTGGACTACTTCCGGTAAAGAAGCTGTACTGCGTGCAAAAGAAGCCTGCGAGATAAAAAAAGAATTCAAAGCATATATTATCGACTGGCAAATGCCGGATATGAATGGTATCGAAACAGTCAGAAGGATACGAAAAGTGATCGGAAATAACACACCGATCATCATTCTTACTGCGTATGACTGGGCGGATATTGCGGAGGAAGCAAAAGAAGCAGGAGTTACTGCGTTTGTATCCAAACCGCTGTTTATGTCCGAACTCAGAGCAGCACTGACGCAGCAGCAGTCGGGACGGAAAAAGATGCAGCAGTTGAAAAGAAACATTATAACCATGCCGGAAAAAGAGTGCTTTTAGTTGAGGACAATGAACTGAACCGAGAGATCGCAGCTGCAATCATGGAGGAAGCAGGACTTATTGTGGATTCCGTAGAAGACGGAACAGATGCCGTGGAAAGAATGGGATCTGCAGAAGAATCCAGATATGATGCGATCTTGATGGATATTCAGATGCCGAAGATGGATGGTTATATGGCAACAAGAGAAATCCGCACACTTGACAACAATAAAAAAGCCAATATTCCGATCATTGCCATGACGGCAAATGCGTTTGAGGAAGATAAAAAGAAAGCTCTTGAAGCCGGAATGAATGCCCATATCGCAAAACCGATCAGCATTGATGCTATTATGGAGGTACTGGATCAGATCTTTGACAGAAGAAAATAAGGGGGAAGTTATGAAACAGTGAAGAACATAATGGTAAATCATAACAGGAAGGAGCAGGAGCAGTGTCGGAGAAAAAGAAGTTTACATTATATGCCGGAAGTGTGACACTGTGCGTGTGCACTGCAGTTCTGCTTCATTATGTGTCGGTTGCAGATCCTTATCTGGAATCCGCCTGCCGTCTTTTAAGACCTTTTATTTATATAGGACTTTATGTGGTGTGGGCGATCTCTTTCCGGAAGGATTATCCAGAAAGAAATCCGTCGTTGCCTGACTGCAATCGCAGCAATGATGATTTTCTGGATGTTTATCCGGATGTGCAAATTTGAAATATCGGACGAGATGCCGACAGCCTGGCGATACGCCTGGTATTTTTACTATATACCTATGCTGCTGATCCCTACGGTCAGTCTTTATCTGGCCTTTTATATACGGCAGCCGGAGGGCTATAAATTACCAAAAAGACGATGGCTGCTGTTTCTTCCTGCACTTTTTCTGATCGGAATTGTATTAACAAATTGATATGCACCAGTTGGTTTTACCTTTCCGAAGGGAACTTGGAGAAGTGTCTTCTTATAAAACAGGAAGTTTATGGATATGGAAGAGGGTATTATATTGTAGTCGTTATGGGAGCTTGGATGTTGCACTGGCGGCACTTTTGATCATTCTGTTAAAATGCAGGAAAATTAAAATAAAAAAATGGGCTGGTTGCCTTTTGCCGCTTATGGAGTGGCGGCGGCTTACAGCATTGCTTATTATCTTGATCTGCCTTTCTGGAAAATAGTTTCAAAAGATATGACAGCACATTGTGCCTTCTGTTTGCTTTGATCATTGAAAGCTGCATCCAGTCCGGACTGATCCCCTCCAATACAGGATATGCACAGTTATTTGCAGCATCTACCATTCGGCACAGATCACAGACCAGAATGGAAAATGCATTTATCAGTCTCAGGGTTCTGAATATATTGCACCAAAGATCGCAAAACAGGTAATCCAAAGACCTGTCATGTCGGAAAATGGAATTCGGCTGTCAGGGAAACCAATCTGGGGAGGCTATGTCCTATGGAAAGAAAATCTCTCAGAACTACAGGAAATTTTAAAAGAGCTGGAAGACCGTAAAGAAGAATTAAAAGATGCAAATCTGATTGAAGAAGAAAAATCTGAGAACAAAAAAAACAAGAAGAAAAACTTTCCGTCCAGAATCAGCTGTATGATAAAATACAGAAACAAACAGCAAGACAGAGTAGCTTTTGGCGAAATTCATGGAAGCATATGCCATGGAAGAAAATGAGAAGGAAAGAAAAAAAATATTAGGGAAAATTGTTGTGATCGGAGCCTATATAAAAAGACGCAGCAATCTTATCCTTATCGCAGAGCAGAGTGCAATGTTTCCGATAAGAGAGCTGGAATTATGCTTCAGGGAAACGATAAGGAGTCTGGAATGGAATCATGTGGAAGCAGCTTTTGTCACTTCTCTGGATGAAATACGAAGTGAGGATGCCATGCAGATTTATGATTTTCTTGAGGCAGTCATTGAAGAATCACTCGAAGATCTGTCGGCATTCACCCTGAATCTCAAACGCAGGGATGAAGAGATCATTATGTCTTTGAGTGTGGAATGTAAAACAAATCTGCAAAAAGTTGCCGGACAATACCAGGCTTATGCAGAGCAGGATTTTGACGGTGCATGGCTGCTTTCTCTGGTACTGAAAGGGGGTCATGATAAATGATGGAAGCATTTGGAGCTGTCCGCCGGAATATCGGATCATGCAGTCTGGATTTTCATTTTTCTGACATTGCTGTATATGATTCTGCTCATCTGTGAGGGAACAGGGGAAAGAAAAAAAAAGGCGATGCTGCAGGACAGCCTGTTGCTTATAGCTGCTTTCCTGATAACGTCCGGGTTATGTGTGCGGCAGGGATTTTATGGAGAAAAGGATTTCATGGTATTCTTAAAAATGCCGTATGGAATCCTGATCATTATGGGGATCTGCGGATTTTTATTTGCGGGAATACAGGCATTTGGAATTTATAAACGTCGCACAAACTGTCTGAGGGAAAATGCGATCCAGGAAAGTCTGGACAATTTGCCGAGCGGAATCGGATTTTTTGACAGGAACGGAATGCCGAAACTGATGAACCGGAAAATGTATCAGCTTTGCCGGAATCTGGCAGGCAGGGATATCCAGAACATCACAGAATTGCGGGAAGCACTGAGACGGCCGCTCAAAGATCATGTATTTTATGATTTTGATCTGAAAGTATATTGCTTTTCAGACGGAAGCGTATGGAAATTTTCAGAGAAAGAGATCATTACGGCAGGTGGAGATCGATTTTCTCAGTTCCTTGCTTCAGAAGTATCAGAATTATGTCAGAGCAAGGCATTGTTAAAAAAAGAAAATCAGAAGCTTCAGGAAATGTCGGCGGCTATGAAAGCACTTTCCAAAAATGTCGTAACTCTGACCAGAGAAGAAGAGACATTATCTATGAAAATGAGAGTTCATGATAATCTGGGATACAGCGTGCTGGCAACACAGCGAATGTTGATGCGGGAATCCGAAGAGGATCGTGATATGTTTCTCTCGCAATGGAAGCAGACATTAGACCTGCTGAATAAGGATAATGAGTCTGTTGAAGGCGAACAGCTGCACAGGCAGGTGCAGGAAAGGGCGAAAGTTCTGGGAGTAAAAATCATTTATACAGGAGAAAAAGTCTGGGAATCTCATATATCTGAACTGATGGATATCATACTTTTAGAGGCACTTTCCAATTGTGTCCGCCATGCAGGAGCAAGCGAACTGTATGTGAAATTCAGTATTGAAGAGCAGGAGTGGGTCATGGTGCTCACGGATAATGGACAGAAACCGGAAAAAACATCAAAGAAGGCGGAGGGCTATCCGGTATACGAAAGGTGGAGCAATGTGGAGGCAGCATGAGGATCGCTGCAGCCCCACGGTTTTCGATAACCGTTAAGCTTTTAAGGGAGGTGCGGAGATGATACGGGTACTTATCGTGGAAGATCAGCGTATGGCAAGGGAAGATATGGAAAATTATATTCAGTCCAGTGGGAGATACTCTCTGGAAGCTTCCATCACAAATGCAGCTATGGCAGAAACTGTGTGCAGACAGAGCAGGTGTGAACTTGTCCTGATGGATGTCTGTACAGAGGATGATGAGAGCGGTCTTGTGGCAGCAGAGCAGATTAAAAAAACGATGCCTCAGATAAAGATAATTATCGTGACTTCTTTAGCAGAGTGCAGTTTATTGAGAGGGCACATAAAGCAGGAGTAGAAAGTTTTTGGTATAAAGATGCCGGAAAAGAAGAGCTGCTGGAGGTTATGGACCGCACGATGAAAGGAGAGAGTGTCTATCCGGACGCTCCGCCGACGGTGATGATCGGAACGGCGAAAAGTTGTGATTTTACACAGGGGGAACTGGCTGTCCTGCGATTAGTGGTGGAAGGAGAATCCTACAAAAAAATCGCAGAGAGTTTGTGCATATCACGGAGACAGTAAAATGGCATATTAAAAAATATGCTGCAGAAAAACAAATTTGATTCCAAAACAAAACTGGCGGTAGCTGTTACAAAGAAAAATCTGATTATAAACGGATTTTAAAAAATGAAAAATCCCATTGCTTTCCTGATAGTGAAGCAATGGGATTTTTTGCAAAAGTACATTTTACTACCCATCTGGGTAGTGCTTAAGTCTCAAAAAACAGATATCATAGTAGTATGTAAAAGTGAAACGAGTGTAAAAAACAGGGAGGGAACAGAGTGTGAGAAAGGTCGTTATCGATATGCAGAATTATTTATTTTCGGATGCCATAGCAAAGGTGCTCAAATCCTATGATTCTGATTTTTTTATTGAGATGTCAGACGCACCGGATAAAACAGCAGAATTATGCAGAGTCATTCAGCCGCATATTTTGATGATGGAAATTACAGGTCAAGCATTGTGGTCATTAAAAGAACGTCTGGCAATCTGCCGGGAAGTGCGTAGGTATGCTCCAAACTGTAAATTTATTTTTACAGTAGATGAGAAAGCAAATGCAGAGACCGCAAAAAAAAGTAGTAGAATGTAAAAAAACGGGTCTGATCGACTGTTTCATTTACAATACCATTTCATCCAGCTATATGACTGCAGTTCTGGACAGTCTGTAAGCTGCAGTCCCGGAAGGAGAAAAGATAAACATGAGATCTGTTATGAAAAGGACCTGTCTGTCTCTGGCAGTGATCGCAGTCCTGATCTTTACAGGGTGCGGGCAGAAAAAAACGAAAGATCCGATCACTGTCACATTGTGGCATGTATATGGTGGACAGACAGAATCACCCTTAAATGATCTGATTGATCAGTTTAACGAAACGATTGGAAAAGAGGAAAATATATGGGTACAGGTTGGCAGTGTTACAAACACGAATACAATACATGAAAATGTACTGGCATCTGCATTTGGAGATCCGGGAGCTTCCGAACTGCCGGATATGTTTGTTTCCTATCCGAAAACTGTTTTGGCTATGCCGGATGACACCGTTCTTGTAGATTACTGCGATTATTTTACGAAAGAAGAACTGGACGAGTTTATTCCTGCTTTTTTGGAAGAAGGTGTCATTCACGACAGACTTTCTATTTTGCCGGTAGCAAAATCAACGGAAGTTATGTTTGTCAATAAAACGGCATTTGACCGTTTTGCAAAAGAAACAGGGGCGGATATCGAAGATTTAAGAACATGGGAAGGGCTCTTTGCGATGTCAGAACAATATGCTGAATGGACAGATAACAAGACACCAAAGATCCCGCATGACGGAAAAAATTTTTTTGTTCATGATTATCATTTTAACTATTTTCAGGTAGGCGTAGAGTCATTGGGCGAAAATTTCTTTAAAGGAGAAAATCTGGCTTTTGGACCGGAATTTGAAACGGCATGGGAGCCTTATGCAAAAGCGGCACTGTCCGGAGGTGTATGGCTTCGCAGCGGTTATGCGACAGAACCTTTACGCACGGGAGATTCCATCGTGTCAGTGGCTTCCTCTGCCAGTGTTCTGTACTATTCTGACGAAGTTCCTATGAAGATAACACATCAGAAAAAATAGAGATTGTCGCTATGCCATGTCCTGTATTTTCCACAGGGGAAAAGATGGTCATGCAGCGGGGTGCCGGTATCTGTACTGTAAAATCCACACCGGACAAAGAAAAAGCCTGCATCACCTTTCTTAAATGGCTGACAGAAACCCGGAAAAATGTGGAATTTGTAACCAGCCTTGGATATATGCCGGTAAAGCAGGAGGCTTTTGATGCCTGCCTTCCGGAAGCAATCAAGGAGCTGAGTGATCCGATGTATGTCTCGCTTTATCAGGCTTTTCTGGATACGCAGGAGAATTATACATTTTATACGGCTCCGCAGCTGGATTCCTATCTGGATCTGGAAACAAGGTTTGAAGAACTTGTCAGGAAAGTATTGTTAGTAAAGCGTCAGCAGTGCATAAACAAACCGGAAAATATAGATAAACTTGTCAAAGAGACATTAGCGGATTTCAAAGTGGCATACACACAATAATGTCTGACCGGATGAATCAGAAGAGGCGACGGGCGTATGAGGAAAAAGAGAAAAAATTTATGGAAAATCATAAAAGGAATAAGGAAACAAAGCATCTGTATGCAGCAAAGACTGATTGTTTACTGGTGTGTAGTGATTCTGACCCTTTTTTCGGCAGCAGTTCTGTTGATGAGTATTTTGGGAGTCATTCCGGGAATGGATTTGAAAGTAGGGGAAATGTTGTCTGCCCAGCAGAAAAATACGGTGTCTGCCATGACAGAGCAGACCGACATTATGATGGCGAGAAGCATTTCTCTATCAGAAGAAATCACAAAAGAGTTAAGTCAATACTTGACAGCCAATGGAAAAGCATTCTCCGATTTAAATGACAATCCTCAGTTAATTATGGATTTGGAGGCAGCTTTGTATTCTTCACTGAGATCAGCACTGGATGTGAAGTATTGCAGCGGAGTTTTTGTTATATTAAATGCAACGGTAAATACGGAAACGGAGTACGCAGACACATCACGCATGGGAATCTACCTGCGGCTGTCTGATTTAAAGGCAGTAAATACAAGCAAACAGCACGTGGTTTTTTTCAGGGGAAATGCTTATATTGCAAGGGCAGAGCAGGTACAGCTCCATAACCGTTGGAATTTAGAGTTTGATACATCTGCATTGTCAGGCTATGAACAGATCATGAAATTTAAAGGAAACCGGCTGGCAGAGAGCTGTCTGTGGACCGATCGGCTCAAACTGAAGGATACATGGGAAGATGTACAGCTTTTATATGTGCCGGTTTTAGACAGCACCGGAAAAGTGCGGGGTCTGTGTGGTATGGAGATGAGCAATCTATATTTCAGACTTTCCTATCCTATGGTAGAAGGATCCTGTGGAAATATGGTGACAGTAGTGGCTCCAATGGACGAAAAAGGGAAAATTTATCTGGATAAAGCAATGTTCGGGGACACAAAAGAAACTTATCTTTCCCCAACCGGAACGATGACCGTGAAGAATGGAAAGCATTATAACACTTATTCCGCTGCTTTCAGAAGTATATAGGCAGGCATGAACTGCTTAACCTCAAAAGCTGCAATGGAATGCCGCTGGCGGTACTGACCTTGATGTCCGAAGCGAATTATGAAAAATTAACAGCAGAAAACAGAAGAGCCTGGATTACCGGTACGTTGATCTTTCTTTTTCTCCTGCTGCTTCTTTCCATCACTATGTCCAACCGTTTTGTAAAACCGATTTTGCGGAGTTTAAAAGCACTGCAGGATGATACGCTGACAGACGGGAATCTGTCGGGAATTTCAGAAGTGGATGCACTGGTTGATTTTATGCAGACAAAAAGAAATACAGAAAAAACTGGAAAATGGTGGAATTCCTCCGAATATAGAAGAAATGCTTAAAGCATTTGCCTTGCGTGTGGAAACGCTGACTCCGGCAGAAAGAAAAGTTCTTCAGTATTATATTGAAGGATATACGATCCAGGAAATAGCTTCGCTGCTTTATATCAGTATTGGGACGGCGAGAAAGCATAATACAAACATGAACCGAAAACTGGGAATAACAGCCAGGGAAGAATTAATGCTTTACATAGACCTGTTTCGTAAATGCAATCAGCTGGATAAGCTGACATACACCCGGACAGAGTGAAAAAAGAGTCGTACAGACTCTTTTTTATTCCCGGATAAAAAATGAGAAATATCTATATATAGTTTTCGCAAAACAAAGAAAACAACATATAGTATACTAATCATTCGTATTTTGGAAAATCAGGCCAAAAAATACGAATGGCGACCATATCATTTATTTTCTG
>ENA-OQER01000665-OQER01000665.1-human-gut-metagenome-genome-assembly--contig:-NODE-665-length-18254-cov-6.271087_pt1 | contig 18254 bp, 23 predicted proteins | sample MGYA00242797_ERZ504639 | MGnify/ENA primary metagenome ERZ504639 (study PRJEB26092, sample SAMD00036306) | human gut metagenome | host: Homo sapiens | study: EMG produced TPA metagenomics assembly of...
TACGTCGCAAACCTCACAGCCCCATAGCCGCGGTGTAAAACATTTAACTAAATCTACATTCGCGGAAATAAGCTAAAATTGCGAGTAGCAGACAGTTGTTCCGAAGATAAAATATGAACTGCCACAGGGTTCCATTACCTGACAAAGTGGCACAAACAAAAAAATCATGCCGCATAACTATCCATACAAAATCCTGTGGCTGACTTCATATTTTCTCTGAGGAATTATTGGCTGCTACACCGCAACTTCACAGCTCATAACCGCGGCGTAAATGTAAAATAAAAAACAAGGAGTGTGTAAAAATGACAGAAAAACACGGCAATCTTTCAATTGACAGCGACAACCTGTTTCCTATTATAAAGAAATGGTTATATTCAGACCACGATATCTTCTATCGTGAGCTCATCTCAAACGGCTGCGATGCCATCACTAAGCTCAAAAAGCTCGACATGATGGGTGAATATTCCTTCCTGCAGACTACAAGGGCAAGATTCAGGTGCTCGTAAACCCTGACGAAAAAACAATAAAGATTATAGATAACGGTCTTGGTATGACAGCTGATGAGGTTGAGGAATACATAAGCCGTATCGCTTTTTCAGGTGCTACAGACTTCATCGAGAAATACAAGGACAAGTCAAACGATGACCAGATTATCGGTCATTTCGGTCTCGGCTTCTACTCAGCATTCATGGTAGCCGACGAGGTAACAATCGATACTCTCTCTTATAAAGAAGGCTCTACACCTGTACACTGGTCATGTGACGGTGGCACAGAGTACAACATGGAGGATGGCGACATGGACGACGTCGGAACAGAGATTACTCTCTACTTAAACGACGACTGTCTTGAGTTCGCAAACGAGTACCGCGCACGTGAGGTCATCGAGAAGTACTGTTCTTTCATGCCTACTGAGATTTACCTTGCAAAGGAAAATGCTCCTGAGGAGTACGAGACAATAGACAAGGCCGACAAGCGTGACACTGACACTGTCATCGAGGAAATCCATGAAGACGCCAAGTACGAGGAAAAAGAAAATGACAAGGGCGAGAAGGAGCAGGTAGAGGTATCTCCTGCAAAGGATCAGCTCAAAATCGTTAAGCGCCTGTTCCGCTCAATGATACAACCCCTCTCTGGACCAAGAGCCGAATGAGTGTACCGACGAGGAATACAAGGAGTTTTACAGAAAGGTATTCTTAGACTACAAGGAGCCTCTTTTCTGGATTCACCTGAATATGGACTATCCTTTCAACTTAAAGGGTATCCTCTACTTCCCTAAGATCAACACAGAGTACGACTCAATCGAGGGAACTATTAAGCTTTACAACAACCAGGTATTTATCGCAGACAATATCAAAGAGGTCATTCCTGAGTTTTTGATGCTCCTTAAGGGTGTTATCGATTGTCCTGATTTACCGCTTAACGTATCACGTTCTGCTCTCCAGAATGATGGCTTCGTAAAGAAGATTTCTGAGTACATCACCAAGAAAGTAGCTGACAAGCTCATCGGTATGTGCAAGACAGATAAGGAAGCCTATGAGAAATACTGGGATGACATCAGCCCATTCATCAAGTTTGGCTGCTTAAAGGACGAGAAGTTCTGTGACAAGATAAACGACTATATTCTTTTCAAGGACATCAATGACAAGTATCAGACTCTTCCGGAGCTGCTCGCACCTGTTGCGGAAGATGAAAAATCAGATGCAGAAAGTGCCGATGCTTCTGATGATACAAAGAAAGCTGACAATACTGATGCAAATGCCTCTGATGAAAACAAGGAGCCTGAGAAGAATACAGTTTACTATGTCACAGATGTAGTACAGCAGGGTCAGTATATCAAGCTGTTCAAGGAGCAGGGAATGAACGCTGTTATCCTTGACCACAATATCGATACCTCATTCATCACACAGCTTGAGCAGAGAAATGACCACTACAAGTTCATGAGAATAGATGCAGACCTCACAGAGTCTCTCAAGGATGAATCCGGTGCAGACCTCACAGAGGCAACCACTACTCTCTCAGAGGTATTCAAAAAGGCTTTGAACAACGATAAGCTTACTGTAAAGGTAGAAAACCTTAAGAACGCAGATGTAGCATCCGTGCTCACACTCTCAGAGCAGGGCAGACGTATGCAGGATATGATGAAGATGTACGCAGCCGGAGGCATGGGTGGAATGGATCCAAGCATGTTTGCCGCTGACCAGACACTCACATTAAATGCCAACAACGAGCTTGTAAAGTACATCTTAGACAATAAGGATTCTGAGCACGTTCCAATGTTTGCTGAGCAGCTTTACGACCTTGCAATGCTTTCTAATCAGCCGCTTTCAGTTGACCAGATGACTAAATTTGTAAAGAGAAGTAATGATATCATGCTTCTTCTCACAAAGTAATCTAACAAAGTAATTTTACTGTTAACATCACATAAAAAAGCTGTACACTATGCAGGTTTCATAGACCTGCATGTGTACAGCTTTTTATTAATTACCGGCTCTCTTAAACAAAAAGTTCACAAACACAGCCGATACCACCCCAAGCACTGCTCCTGCCAGGACATCCGTTGGGAAATGCATGAAGTTGTACATACGTGAAAACGCTATAAGTACCGCAAGTACAATCGCCGGTATTCCCATTCTTTTGTCTATAAACATAAGTGTCACTGCCGCTGTTATGCCGTTTAACGTGTGTCCCGAAGGAAATGATGAGTCAAACGGTATCTTTACAATAAGACTGACAGTCTCATCTATCTGACATGGTCTCAATCTGTCGACCATATTTTTTATTATCAGATTGCCCACTATAAAGCTCAAAAGCTCTGCCGAAAGCATCTGCATGCCTCCACGGCGGTATTTTTTTGAAACACAAAGCACTACACCTATCACAATCCACAATACGCCTGCATTTCCGATGGTGGATAAAAACGCCATTAGCTTGTCTAAAAACGGTGTTCTGATGCTCTGAATTGCATATAGGATGTCAAATTCCCAGTCCATATTATATGCTCCTGTCTATTATTAATTATTATCTGCCTGTTCAATTGTCGGTCTGAAAGTATTTATTGTACACAGTAAAAAATGAGCTTGTTTTCACATCCTTTTCATCCTTTATACTGATTGAATCCCACAGGTCACTGTTTAAACTAAAGCCTGCTTTTTTTACAAAGTGCTCGTAGTCATCATTAAACTGCTCCTGTTGTCTCTTTTGCAGTATAGTGACCTTGTTCTGCTCTGTTTTTCCCGGTCCAGCTTGGATATACACTTGATGAAATAGTAGCCGTCATCTGTGCTTATCATATCAGATGTCTCTCCATCGCCAAGCTCAATGCTACAGCTTCAACCTCCTGTGGCAGAGTGCCCTTTGCAGCATACAGCTCTGTCTGGCTATCCTCACTGCTGCCTGATGCAACTGCTGCAAAATCTTCCTTTGACAAAAGCTTCTGGCTCACAGAATCTGCGCTCTCCTTGCTCTTTACAAAGATTTTCTGTATATGGATAACTCTTGCATCCTCATCACTCACCTCTGTATCAACGCCCTTCGATAGAGAATTGTACAGCTTTTGCGCAATCGCATAATGCTCGTATGCGCTCTCAATATCTGATAAATCAGCCTTTGTGAATTTCTTTTCAGCTTCGTTTAATGAGTCATGGTATTCCTTTGCAGCCTTTGACACACTACTCTTCTCCTTGTCTGTAAGTGTAATCTTCTTCTGCTTTGCAATTGAAACCATGCAGTATATGCGCGTCAGCTCATCAACAGTGACATCCCTGATATATTTTTCCACGTTCGACGCATCATCTGTCTCAAGCAGGTTTACATCATACATAGTGCCATACAGATTTTTGTAATTGGCTAAATATATGAGTGCCTCCGTCTTATCGCACTTCATATTGTCCACGGAAAAAACTGTATGGCTGTTCGTGGTATTTATATCAAGCACTATCTCCTTGCCGCCAATACTGCAGCCGGTGAGAAGTGTCGCTGATGCAAGCAGCATACACATCGTTTTCTTAAAATACTTCATACCTGCTATCCTTCCACAACAAGGAATCTGCCGTCCGCAATGGCAAAGACCTCACTCTGGTCCATAAGCTCATCATCTGACATGCCCGAAATATCTGAGCCTGCCTCATCAAAGTAATCTCTTACTTCTTTTATATTCTTACATACCACAGCCATGCAGTCCTCTAAAAATTCCTCTGCAGCCTCCGGAGTATCAGCGACCTCCTCACTAAAAAGCTGTGTCTGTTTCTTTAAAAATGTGTCTAAAACCTCGTCATCGTACTCGTACATATTGTATTCCTCCATGTAAATTATCTCTTTTCTTTGGCTTTATATACAGCTGTTCATACAGCAATTATGTCTGAGGTATTAATATATTGTATATTTTTGTACCGCCTGTTAGACATTATATAATAGATTGCTGTGACATGCCACTATTTTTTATATTCACGACAGATAACAATTGTCTGCTGTAAACGGAATGAATATATGAGCCTCTCATCCGCCTGTATGCTTTTCCCATCTGTAGAAAAAATCCTTCCAAGTGCATCAGCATACAGTTTTAGCTGTGTGCTGTATCTGTCGATAAGCTCTTTAGCAGCATTTACCCTGTCTGTCTTATAATCAAGCAGCACTATTTTATCATTCTCCAGCCAGAATACATCAATAATTCCCTGAACCAACACACCCTCATAGTCCATCACAAAAGGCTTCTCTTTATACAAATCGCCTCTCTTATCCGCCTGTGCCATACGCGCTGCCACATCTGATGATATAAACTGCTCTATAAGCTTTGGTCTGGTCAGCCTGTACATGTCATCTGTGATAAGCCCCTTTTTTAGCATTTCATCCATGCTTTTCTTCACAAATGCACTGACTGCCACATGGTCTTTTGTATCTATATCACACAGGCTCTTGAAATCCAGACACTCCATGACACGGTGCACTGCAGTTCCGCGCAGCGCTCCCTGATTCACACCTGCTGCATTTTTAAGCTCTTTGCTTTCATTAGAAGCACCGCCTGCCTCATCATCTCGCAAAGTCCGGCACATACGTCTCCTTCTCCTCCAATAGGAACTTAGGACGCTCTGCCTCCCTCTCTGTGCTGTCGTACTTTTCAACCATAGAGTCATGCTTCAGCTCAGATACCGAATATTTGCTTTTTTTAGTTATATCAGAAGCATATGCATACTCAAAATCAAATTCCTCTGCGAGCTCTTTGGCTTTTGTTTCATCCGCTGCACTTATGTGCCCAATAAGCTGCGCTTTTGATATATCGTTTGCCGCCATATCCATCGCAGTTCGTGCAGCGAACTCTGTTGCATCGACTGTGGAGACCGTATACTTATCCGGGTACGACAGCATGGCAGGTATAACCCAGTCCAGGTAACACCCTGCTCCCTCCCTTTGTCCAAAGCTTATTGGCTGGTTCGCATTTACATTGCCTCTATACTTCTCAAAGGATTTTTGGGCATTTGAAAGTCCCCCTGTCAGGATAATCTTTTCCTTCGCCCTGGTGAGCGCTACATACAGCACACGCAGCTCTTCTCCCAGATTTTCCCTTTTAATGCGACTCTCTATCTCATTTCTGATTAGTGATGGTCGCTTTGTCCTTGGGCTTTTTGTTTTTTCCACAAGGCCAAGCCCAAGCTTTTCATGTATCACCAGGTCTGATTTTGTGTCCTGCGTGTTAAAGCCCTTGCCAAGCCCGGAAACAAACACTACAGGAAACTCAAGACCCTTGCTCTTGTGTATTGTCATAATGCGCACCACATCGTCATTCTCGCCTGCGGTATCGGCCTCTCCGTAGTCTATCTCGTATTTCTGCTGTATATCTATGTACCTGACAAAGTGAAACAGCCCCTTGTAGCTGGTCTTTTCATAGGCTGCGGCCATCTCAATCAACATATCTATATTCTGTCTGCGCCGTTTTCCTGCCGGCATGGCCGATGCATACCTGTAAAAGCCTGTCTCATCAAGCATCATGTACAAAAGCTCATGGATTGGCGTATCAGCTACAGCACCTCTTAGTCTCTCAAATACCAAAGCGAAGGCTTTAAGCTTCTCGTCCTCATAGCCATTCTCACCTGCCATGGCGCTAAGTGCAGCCTGTGCAAAGCTTACGCCCTTAAAGGCAGACCTAATCTGTGCCAGCTCCTCATCATCCATGCCCACGATAGGCGAAGCAAGCACTGCTGCCATCGGAATATCCTGCAGCGGATTATCGAGTATGCGAAGCATGGACAGAATCACCTGTATCTCATACGATGAAAAGTAGCCTGTATTCGACTCTACATGCGCCGGAATATCACAGTCCTTTAATACTGCTGCCACTGTATTGCCCCAGGTTGCAACACTTCTCGAAAGTATCACTATATCCCTGTACTGCACGGCTCTTAGCTGCCCTGTCTTTTTATCAGTCACCATGCCGTTTTCCATCAGACTCCTGATACGGTTTGCAATCAAAAGCGCCTCTATCTGCACCTTATCTCCATCCTCATCCTCTATAATTTCAGACAGATCCTCATCCTTATAGTCAACAAGCAAAAGCTCAGGACGCATCGTCTCCTTTGGATAGCTTGCACCGGGATACAGTGCCGCATCGTCATCATACTGCACATTGCCCAAATCTGCTGCCATGATTTTGTAGAATATGTCGTTAGTAAAGTCTAACACCTCATTCCTGCTTCTGAAATTTTTATGCAGGTCTATTCTCTGGTGTGCACTGTCATCTGATGTATATGTGTTGTATTTTTCCATAAACAGCTCAGGCGCGCCATTCGAAACCTGTATATGCTCTGCTTTACATCGCCCACCATAAACATGTTGCCGACTCCCTGATGCTCTCTTGAAATAGCGGTAAGTATATCCTCCTGCACCTGGTTTGAGTCCTGATACTCGTCAATCATGATTTCCTCAAAATGTTTTGAAAACTCACGCGCCGTCTCTGTGGGCTCCAGTGTCTGTTCATCCACCAGTATGCGAAGCGCAAAATGCTCTATATCAGAAAAATCAAATACTCTTTTTCTTGTCTTTACAGCCTCCATCGCATCATAAAACTCAAGTGAGAGCCTTATCAGCTCTTTAACAAATGGTCTTTGACGCTCCAGCTGCTCATACATAAGCTCAATTGACATGCCAAAGTATTTCTGCTTTATTCCGTCTACCTTCTTCTTGGTAGCATCGCGCATACTTTTCACGCGCTCCTTTTTCTTCTCGTCTCCGTCAAATTTCCTGATGACAGCAATTCTGCCAAAGGATATTTTGTTTAAGAACTCCTGCATGCCGACATAGCCTGTCACATCCGCCATTCCATCAAACAATGCTATATCCTCTGAAAGTGTAAGCGCATACTTTTCAAGCCCTGGTGTAGCTGATGCCAGGTCTTTCGCCATTGTAAGCTCCTGAACAGCCTCCTCCAAAAGCACCCTGCTGTAATCCACTATCTCCTTAATGATTTCTGAGTCCTCAAGCTGTTTAGCTGACTTTATATCATAGAGCCTTAGGAGACTGTTCATCCACTTTCTCGGCCATGATGAGCTGCCCGCCTTATAGTAGATATCCTCCACCATCTGCCTGACGGCAGAGTCATTTCTCCCCTTGCTGTAGGTGTCTATAAGGTTGATAAATGCCTCGTTGTCTTCTCTTGCATAATTGTCCTCAAATACCTGTGCCAAAGCATCCTTTAGCATAAGCTTAAGCTCTGCCTGGTCACCGATTCTGAAATCAGGATCCAGATTAAGCTGTGCGAAATTATTCTGCACCACAAACAGACAAAACGAATCGATTGTAGTGATGAGCGCATTGTGAACCAGTGTCGACTGCCTCTGCAGGTTCTCATCGTCCGGCTTTTGCTCCTTCAAGCTGTCTATCGCACTGCTGACTCGCTCCCTCATCTCAGCAGCTGCAGCCTTGGTAAACGTCACCACAAGCATCCTGTCGATATCCACCGGCGGATTATCCACACATATTCTGTTTACTATACGCTCAACGAGTACAGCTGTCTTTCCTGAGCCCGCTGCCGCCGATACAAGTATATCCCTGTCTCTTAAATCTATAACCTTTTTCTGTTCACTGGTCCATTTAACATCCATATTATGTCTCCCGATTATGGCTTTATATTATTATCTCCATAGCATGCTTTATGCTCTGCCGCTGCAATCTGTGTACGCATTTTATCAAGTACATCTTCCTTATTGTCACCGTTAAAGCTTCTTTCGCTAAAGCCCGGTATCCTTGAATCATACCTGCATATGGCCTGAAAAGCGCAATATGCGCAGCTGTCTATTTTCTTGTTCTTGATAGGATTGACGGCAACATTTCCATCGTATATTTCTCTTCCTATCTCGCGAAGCTTCTCTCTCGCAAACCTTGTTATCACATCAAACTCTTCGGCGTTTGCCACCTTTGAGCCTGCAGCCGGTGTCTGATCCTTTTTTAAGGTAACAGGGATTACGTCAGAGCTTTTCTCAAAGTCCCTGTCCATGCCTCTGTATGCCTTTTCGTCAGAGTTGATAAGCCCGTCAGGCTTGAGCTTCTTTAATATCATCTGATTGATTTCTTCCTCAGACAGCTCAGTGCCCGGTGTCACATCCTTTAAATCAATTACAGGATCGTCGATGTGATAGTACAGCATACCGCCCGGCTCCACACTTACCTGCTTTAGCGCCTCTTTCTTTTGTTCCATGACAGCGTCCATGTACACTGCAAGCTGAAGCTGCGTGCCATAGTACAGCTTCACCAGGTCAAAAACTGTATTTCCCGACTTGTAATCCAGTACCTTCACAAAAAGCCTGCCCTCATCCGTATATGTGTCAGTCCTGTCCACGCGTCCCTTTATATCAACCGTCACATCATTTGCCATATCAAGGCTCTCGTAAAAGGAAAACTCAAACCTCTCAGGCACAAAGCTGCCTCTTCGTATCTGGGTTGTGAGTGCCCATACTGTCTGCTTAAAGACCGCCTTCATATGTGATATCGAATGTTGGCTTTCCGCTGTATCAAATGTGCCAAAGCCTGCATACTCATCAATCACCTCATTTATTGCTTCCATCGCAAGCTCATCTCTTTTTGTATCTGTCACGCTAAACCAGTCAGTACTCTCCCTATCAAGCTTCTTACTGTATCTTTCCAGTGCTTCATGGTATATATTACCCATATCAAGGGATGTAAAGCCGCTCTCCTCACGCTCTGTAAGCCTCAATCCATAATTTAAAAAATGCGCATATGCACACCTGGCAAACTGCTCAAAGCGCGTGATACTGCCCTCCATGTGTCTGCCGTATATGCTTCTTGCCACATTTCGGCTAATCGGATCCTTTGAATAATGCTCAAACCTTGCATTGATGAGCCTCTCCACGGAATTTTTTTTGAGTAAATTCTTTATCGTCTACTTCATTACCGTCCCCTGCATCACTGACTGATGCGTCATAGAGCATCACCGCTGCTGCAATCTCGCACCATCTGTCATCCACCTCATTTGACAGCAGATAATCCAGAGCACTCTGCCTGCTTGATATATCCAAAAGCTGTTCTACATCCTCTGTCTCAGTCACGACAAGCTCCGGAAACATCCCCTTTAATATACCTATGAGATACGATGGCTGGGCAGCCTTTTTTTCACTGTCAAGCCTCGTATAGCTGATATAAAGCTCCCTGGATGGCTTTGTCATATTCAGATATAGATAAAACCTCTGTATAAATGCCTGCTCCCTTGCCCCAGGCGCAAGCTCTATATCCAGCTCCTTAAGTGCCTCTCTCTCATACTGGGATATAATGCCTCCTCTTCCTGCCGCCTTTGGAACAATCCCATCGTTTACGCCTGCAAAAAACATGACCTTTATGTTGGTAAGACGAGTTCTCTCAATATCTCCGATGGTCACAGTGTCGTATCCCGGCGGTATAACTGCTACATCTGCCGCATCCAGTCCTGCATCCAGTATCTGTGTAAATTCCTCTGCATCCATGCATTCATCACCCAGCACCGCCACATATTTTTCAAAGAGCTGCATGACTATTTTGTATATCTGTCCGTATTCCTTTGATGCGGTCTGGTCCCCTGCATCAAGCAGTGCCTGCTCCTTTTTTGCAAGCTTATCAGGTATATCAAGCAAAACTATCAGCTTATATATAGCGAGCACATAGTCCTTTACCGTTGACTTTTTATCGGAAAACACCTGATATACCGGCTTTAGCAGCTCCATTATATACTCCCTGCTTTGGTTTAAAAGCTCAAGGTCATAGCCTGCCTTATGCTTTGGCAGCCTGACCCACTTTTTGTCCCATGCGCTTTTACCTCTTACTCCACAGGCGAGCACGTAGTTTTCAAGTACATCTATTTCACTGTCCAATAGCTCACTAAAGCCGCACCGCAAAAATCTGAACACCGCATCTGCCGAGAAATTTTGTGCCGCAATATCGGGTATTGACCTGATAAACTCAATAAACGGATGGAAAAGTATCTCCTGTGTGGCATCGATAAAGTAAGGAATATTGTATTTGTCAAATATTTCACGCACATAACCTGCATATATATTCACATCTCCTGTGACTATAGCAATATCTCGGTAACGCAGGTTTTCGTTCCTTACAAGCTCATTAATTCTTCTGGCTATCTTTGTCAGCTCCTGCTTCGGGTCACGCAGACAGTCTATATGAATGTGCTTTGGTACTTTTTTAAAGGAGCATCTTCGTTTTCTGAAAAGCTGCTGTTCCATAAAGCTTAGCTCTTCGTTTTCTGCAAGCCGGTAGTTTTTATCAAGGATAATAGGTTCCTCGACTTCTATGCCATAAAACGCTGCCATTTCGGTGAGTGATTTCACTGTCCTTTTTGGCATGTCAAACAGTTCCTGCATGCCTCTGCTCTTAAAGATATCCTCACGACAGTCTATTGTGAGCGTTACATATATTTTCTTTGAAATGACAAAGAGCTTTTTGATGAGCTGGTTCTGTATAGGTGTAAATCCGGTAAATTCATCAAATGCAATGACTGAATTTCTAAGAATGGCAGACTCCTCCGCCACATTGCTAAGCACATTAAGTATTTCCTCTGCAGTGATATATTTGTCCTGCATAAACTTCTCAAATGCTTCGTAGAGCACGAGCACATCCTTGAGCTTATCTGAAAGTGTATCCGATAGCCTGCCTGAGGCAATATATCTTCCGAGCTCCTCAGGTGATATATTGTACTGCACAAGCTCCGAAAGCAGTGACTTTACCTCACTTATATAGCCGATGCGGTTTAAGTTTCTGCCTATTACGCCAAGCTTATCCGCCTCCTGTGCCGCAAGCTTTCTGAGTACAAGGTTCTTACCTGTCTCCTCAAGTACCGTGAGATTTGTGATTCCAAGCTCATCAAACACTCTGTAGGCTAAGCGCTTAAAGCTTAGCACATCTATATTCATGATAGCTTTATTCTCCGACAAATCTACAAGCTGTCTCTGCGTCTGCATTGTAAACTGCTCAGGCACTATTACAAGATAATTGTCCCTTGGGTTTGCCTTTGCCTCTTTCACTATCCTGTTAAAGAGATATTTCGTTTTTCCGTTTCCTGAATTACCTGTGATAAACTGTAATGACATAAAAAGACTCCATGATTAACTACTGTGTAAAATGTATACTGTAATTATATCATGAAGTCCTCTATTATTGAATTACTTATTGTGCTTAAATTCAGCTTAATAACCGCTATACCTTGTGATTAGTGATGGAAAAGTCTGATTCCTGTAAAGCTCATTACCATACCGTACTTATTACATGTATCAATAACATGGTCATCTCTCACAGATCCACCCGGCTGGGCTACATACTTCACGCCACTCTTGTGAGCACGCTCAATGTTGTCACCAAATGGGAAGAATGCATCCGAGCCAAGTGCTACATCTGTATTCTTGTCAAGCCATGCTCTCTTCTCCTCTGCTGTAAATACGTCCGGCTTTACCTTGAAGAACTTCTGCCACTCGCCCTCTGCAAGCACATCCATATAATCCTCACCGATATAAAGGTCAATAGTATTGTCGCGGTCTGCACGTCTGATACCATCCACGAACTGAAGTCCAAGCACCTGTGGAGACTGACGAAGCCACCAGTTGTCTGCCTTTGAGCCTGCAAGTCTGGTACAGTGGATACGAGACTGCTGTCCCCGAATTCGAATAATAGATGGATGTCATCTCTACTTCATTTAGTTTCAATACCTTTCCAACACCCCACACTGCTGCCAGCAATATAACCTGTAATAATACCGACGCTGCAAATACCAGCAAAAGTTCCTTCGCCTTTTCACTCGTATAATCCACCTGAAATGCATTGATGATCACACACGGGATAACAAGATATAATACAATTTTAGAAATAACTTTGCTGTCATCTCCCTTTAACAATCCTGTCTTTACAATAATATATCCCATCAGTATCATAAGAAATAGTTCTGTGATCTGTTCCATTAAAAGTATACTGATTTCCATAATAATCTCTCTTTCCTTTTACAGTTCTATCGAAAATCATATACACTTTCCCGATAATTGTCAATCTCACAAAATCCTGACATTCTTTTATTAATCATACTTATATTGACATGTTATTTATCCTATATATATTGATTCCTTCTATCCATAAAGCTATAATAGTGTTTATAAAAATATAAAACAGGCAGTATAAAATACAGGGAGGAACTTGAGATGAAATACAAGAATATTATTTTTGACTTTGGAAATGTAATCGGAAAATTTAAAGGAGACTATATCCTGGGGAAATTTGCTTCTACACCGGAAGATTATAATATTCTTGCTGATGCCATTTTTAAAACTGGGTAGCTTTAGATGCCGGAACTATCGACTATGACCAGAATGCCGAAGATACGATTGCAGAACTTCCGGACCGTCTGAAAGATACTGCCCGCGATTTTTTCGAGAACTGGTTCCAGTATGTCGATCCGCTTCCTGAAACATGGAAATTCATCAAAGAGTTAAAAGCCCGGGGAGTTCCGATCTATCTGCTTTCCAACGCTTCTACCAGGTTTGCAGAACGTGCACCGAAAGATTATCCGATCCTGAAAGAATTCGATGGCATCGTCTTCTCTGCACCTCTAAAGATGGCAAAGCCGGGACACGATATTTATTACCATCTGTTCAATAAATATGACCTTCTACCAAGTGAATGCTTCTTCATCGATGATACGGTGGAAAATGTCATTGCAAGTAAAGAACTTGGAATGGAGAGCATCTTGTTTACGGGAGATATTGAAGCCGTTAAAAGGGCAATTGAGTTTTAATCAATTGCCCTTTTTTAATAAACGCTTCTCAATCCCGTTACAGATACGCTTTACCATTGCAGCAACCATATTGACGGCTGTCGACACCGCACCTAGAATGATTAGAACTGAAATGAGAGGTGTCATAAATCCACTTCCGGATGTTATGTAAAAAAATACTTGATTTTTAGCTTTTCGTTCGGTATAATTCATATTCGGACAAAAAAATAAGATAATTTTGGTTTAATTGGAAACGACACAAGTGTATGCTTGATTAACGAACAACACAAGTGTCTTTTTTGTACCCATTTTTAAACATTTCATAAAAAGGAGAACAAAAATTATGCCAAAAACTTTATTTCAAAATGTTATTTTTACACTGATGATGTCTTTTCTGATGGTTTACGTCATGATCTGCTACAATATTTGCCTGAATGTGGGAGGAATGAGCAACGAAGTATTCCTGATGGCTTTCGGCGAACTGAAAATCATGTGGCCGGTTGCTTCGTTCTGGAATTTGCTTTCGTTGACAAACTTGCACATATGCTTGCCTTCCGTATCGTTACACCACAGGACAGACCAATCTTCATCACTCTTGCAATCTCTTCCATGATCGTATGCATCATGTGTCCTTGCATGAGTCTTGTTGCAACGATTCTGTTCAAGAACGCAGGAAGTAATGTGATTGCTACCTGGTGTCAGACAACATTCATGAACTTCCCGGTTGCTTTCTTCTGGCAGATCTTCTACTGCGGACCATTCATCCGTCTGATCTTCAGAAAGATGTTTCCTGAGAAAGAAAACGTTGCCGCTTCCGCTGTAACCGAATAATTGATACAAAAACCGAGCCTGTTTCTATACAGTGCCCGGTTTTTCTTTCTTCTTATTCTGTTCTTCCTGTCTATACAAAAAGCAATGCTATATTCAGCCTGTTACAATCACAGCAATCACCAGAGCAAAAATTCAAACGTCTGCTGTTCACATATTTTCCCATTACCTTTTTCGAAGCCGTCAGATATATCTGTGTAAATATTGTAACTGGAAGCTGGACGGCAAGCAGCATCTGGGAATATACCAGACCTTCGAATGGCTGTCTGATAAACAGGATGATCACCGCCGCCGGAATCATCGTCAGCAGTACTCCTCTTTTTGTTTCCTTTGTCTTAATATCATATGGCTGGTTAAAGATTCCGGAAAATATCGTTCCACCGGCCATTCCTGCAGTGATACTGGATGAGATACCCGCCAGCAAAAGTGCCAATGCGAAGACCACCGTTGCCGCATTCCCCAACAAAGGCGACAGCATCTTTCCCGCAACAGTCAGATCATCACCTGTTTTCCACTTCCGTTCTGATAAAGCGTCGCTGCCGCCATCATGATCATCGCACTGTTAATTGCCCATCCAATGATCATGGAAAATAATGTATCTTTAATTCATACTTCAACTGCTGCTCGATTACCGAACTGTCTTCTAGATTCCACTGTCTGCTCTGAATAATCTCCGAATGCAGAAACAGATTATGCGGCATCACCACCGCCCCTAATACGCTTAAGATCACCGGCATACTTCCCGACGGGAATGACGGTTTCACCCATCCGACCACAGCTGCTCCCCAGTTGATCTTCGCAATTCCAACTTCGAATAAAAAAGAAAATCCAATCAGCGACACGAATAATATGATCAGTTTTTCTATTCTCTTATATGCATTCGTAAATGCACAGAATAATACCAGAACCAGGATCAGGATACTCCCCAGTCTGATTGTATATGGAACAACATCTGCAGCGCAATCGCTCCTCCGAGTATCTCTGCCATCGCCGTTGCTACCGCCGCAAGCATTGCAGTCAGAAGTATCAGGTCTTTTAACAGCCTTGGCATATATCTGCTCGCCGCTTCCGACAGACACAGTCCGGTTGCAATTCCCAGATGTGCCGCGTTATGCTGCAGTACGATCAGCATAACTGTAGATAATGTCACCATCCATAATAACTCATATCCGAAACCTGATCCCGCCGCAATATTCGAAGCCCAGTTTCCCGGATCTATGAATCCTACTGTAACCAGAAGCCCCGGCCCCAGATAACGCAGGAAATTAAGTGTCTTATTCTTGGATTGATTCTTGGATTTCCGCTTCATATATAATGAACTCCTTTACTTAGTAGAATCTAAGTTAGTTGTAACTAACTTAGATTCTACTAAGCATTTTCATCTTTGTCAATTCATTATATGAATATCATTTCTCATTTAGAAGCAAACCGCTGAAAAATCCGTCCTCACAGGTTAAATAGCTCTTGTGTATTTCTTCAGCCACTCCTGCTCTTCCTCGTTCAGGTAAGGAGCAATCACTTCGTATACTTTTGCATGATAATCATTCAACAGTTTCTTGTCTTCCTGTGTCATAATATCCGGATTGATCGCATCCAGATCCATTGGAATCAGGGTGATTGCTTCGAAGTACATGAACTGACCATATTCATTCAATGTTCCTTTGCAGGTCAACAGTTCGTTCTCCAGACGGATTCCGTGAGATCCTTCAATATAGATTCCAGGCTCATCTGTGATGACCATGCCTTCCTGTAATACTTCTGTCTCACCCTTACGATATTCCAACGGAACCTGCAGGTCCTCGTGGATGTTCAGAAGGTATCCGACTCCGTGTCCTGTACCATGGTTGAAGTTTAAGTCTCTGTCCCAGAATGGTTTTCTTGCAAGGATGTCAAGAATCATACCGGTAGAACCTTCCAGGAATTTTGCACTGCCAAGCTGTAAGTTACTGATCGCAACCAATGTGAAGTGATCTTTCATAATCTGCGGAACTTCGCCGAGTGCGTAAGTTCTGGTTACATCTGTGGAACCTTCATAGAATCCAGCTCCTGTATCCGTTAAGAATAACTGTCCTTCTTTTAACTCTACATCTGTCTCCGGTGAAGATGTGTAGTGTACGATCGCACCATGCTCTCCAAATGAAGAGATTGGTTCAAAGCTTGGACGGATAAATTTTGCCCATCTCAGCACGGAATTCATCCAATTTATCAGATGCGCTCATCTCTGTGATCCTCATCTTGCCAACATTTTCTTTCAGCCATTTCATGAATCTTACATGCGCAACACTGTCTTTGATCTGTGCCTTGCGGATGTTCTCGATCTCAACCGGGTTCTTGATCGCTTTCATGAGAATTGCCGGATTTCTCTTTTTTACTGTCTTAACATTTTCAGGAATATTGTTGAACAATGCATAATTCAGTTTTCCAGGATCGATCATTGCAACCACATCACTGTCAAATTTCTTCACGTCTTCGTAAATGTCGTTGTATGGGTGTAAGTTTACGCCATCTTTTGCAAGTTTGGCTTTTAACTTGTCATCTAATTTTCTCTCATCGATATACAGCTCGAAACTGTCCATTGTGATGATTCCGTAAGATAATACCAGTGGGAAGAAGTCTATATCATTTCCACGGATATTTAACGTCCAGCAGATGTCGTCGAGCGTAGATACAACGTGCACATTGGTTCCTGCTTCTTTCATCTCTTCACGGATTCTTGCAAGTTTGCTTGCAACAGTTTCTCCGGCATATTTTACATCCAGATTAAATGCAGGCTCTTCGGATAAAACCGGGCGGTCTTCCCAGATCTCATCGATTAAGTCTACCTGATAATTTACTTTTGCATTCTTCTTCCCAGCGATGGCTGCATAACCTTCTCCTTCACCGACAGATACGACTCTTCCGTCGAATCCAAGTGTCTCGCCTTCCTTTAATACCTCTTCAATATATGCATTCATCTCTGGCACACCAGGCTCACCCATTTTCATAAGTTCTACAGTTGTCCCCTCCAACTGTGCTGTTGCCTGGATGAAGTAACGTCCGTCTGTCCAGAGTCTTGCTTCTGTCTTTGTGATCACAGCTGTTCCTGCTGATCCTGAGAACCCTGTAATGAACTTTCTCGCTTTGAAATGTTCCCCAACATATTCACTCTGATGAAGTCGGCAGTCGGTACTACATACACATCAATGTTCTTTTCTTCCATACACTTACGAAGTGCGGAAAGTCTTTCTGGTACTGTCATGTTTTTGTTCCTCCTTGATATATACAGTGTATTGTTATTATAACGCATTTCTTATCATTAATCTTCTATTAAATCAGATAATTTTTCTTATCTTTCATAAGTAATACTTCTTTTTGAATGGATGACAAAAAAGACTTTAGAATAGATTTTTCCGAATCCCTTTTAAAGTCTTTTTTGCTAATATTATTCTATTTATTTTTATATCCGTCCGGCTTTTCCAAGCTCCAGCATCACCGGTATAAGCCTGCAACATCCCAGCCCTCAAAACTGATCATACGTAACGCACGGAATAATAACTTCACCGTCTCAGATTCTTCTGTCTGATCTGCATGATATAATTTTGCTGCGGTCTGACAGATCACCATCAGGATTGTATTCTTGAAAGCTCCGATTTCTTCGGATTCTTTCCACAGATTCTCCATATCATAATCATCTGTATTCCCGCATGGCGCGGCGCAGGTCACACATCCCGGTGAGACTGTGTACTTTTCATTTCTGACTTTTTCTAACATCTCACTCATGTCAAAGATACTTGCCGACCAGTCTCCGGCCATTGTCAGTGCTTCTAAGAATACCCGGTCGGTGCTCTCTGTCTTTTCGTTATTTTCACAGGTTCTTGCAAGCCGATGACTGCACCTGTCAGTTTCTGCCTGATCTCTTCTGTCATGATTTAGCTCTCCTTCTTAGACGGTATCAAAAATATAAATATCATAGAACTCACAAACAGCAAAAATGGATAAAAGAGCTTCGGCATAATCTGAAATGCCGACACACGATATCCCAGTTCACTTGCCGCAGAGATTGCTACCAGCATCTGTGCTCCGTAAGGAATAATCCCCTGAAAAACACAGGAAAATGTATCCAGTATCGAAGCTGCCTTTCGCGGTGTGATCCCATATTCTTTTGCCATATCCTTCGCGATCGGATTCGCCATGACAATTGCCA
>ENA-OQER01000668-OQER01000668.1-human-gut-metagenome-genome-assembly--contig:-NODE-668-length-18223-cov-7.265749_pt1 | contig 18223 bp, 19 predicted proteins | sample MGYA00242797_ERZ504639 | MGnify/ENA primary metagenome ERZ504639 (study PRJEB26092, sample SAMD00036306) | human gut metagenome | host: Homo sapiens | study: EMG produced TPA metagenomics assembly of...
TTATTATTATTAATTTTAATTATAATTTATTTCGCCATGTGAGGCTATTCATACAATGAGTAGTACAGATAGCTACAGCTAGAGCGTCGGCGACATCATCAGGTTTTGGTGGTTCAGGAAGATGGAGTAATTTTGTTACCATATAGATGACTTGTTCTTTGCTCGCTCTGCCAAAGCCCACTACGGATTGCTTGATTTGTAGAGGTGTGCGTTCGACTAATTCAATTTGATTTTCGGCTGCGGTCAATAAGACGATACCACGAGCTTGACCGACAGGAATGGCAGTAGTTACATTGCGATTGAAAAATAATTGTTCTACGCCCATTACATCAGGTTTATATTTTTGAATAATATCTGTAAGTTCACGATGAATTTTTAATAATCTATCTTGTGGTCGCATCTGTGGACTTGTCAAAATAGCTCCATATTCAATGGCTTTTAGACGGCTTCCTTGCATATCTACAAGACCATAGCCACAGATAGCAGTCCCAGGGTCAATACCTAAAGCAAGCATAAAATCCTCCTTTTAGTATATCAAATTTAGCAAAAATGTGCAGTTCACATTATATCATGATTAACTAGTTTTTAAAAATAACAAAAGTCATGTTTAAATATATTATTTAAACATGACTATAATTTTGTTTTGCTTTTAATAGACTTTTAAGCGAGTGGAAATATCTTCAATATATTTTTCATTTGCCTGAGCTTCAATGCTACCAAATGGCATTTGAGCTGTTAATTTCCATGTATCAGGAATAGAGAATAATTCTTTGATTTTATCATCAATCAAAGGATTATAATGTTGAAGATTAGCTCCGATATTTACTTGGCTTAATGCTGTCCAGATATTATTTTGAAGCATACCATTTGCTTGATTTGACCATGTGGAGAAATTTTCAGCATACATAGCATAAGTTTCTTTTAATTCATTGATGATTTCTGTGTCTTCAAAAAATAAGATAGTACCAACGCCAGCTTTGAATTTATTGATTTTATTTTGAGCCACAGCGAAAGTTTCTTCTTTTTTAGCTAATTTTTCTTTTAAAATATCTGTAGTGATTTGCCAATCTGTTGATGTTTTTCACCAAAGGCGATGATAACATTTGTTGTAGGATAGTTAAAAGCAGATGGGCTATGTTTTAGGCAATCGGAGATGATAGAAGTTATTTCTTCATTAGATAAATTAACATTAGTGCCTAAATTATAGATACTGCGACGATTTTTTAAGGCTTGTAAAAATTCCATGATAAATACCTCGATTATATATCTTTAGATAAAAATAGACGCAGTTATTACTGCGTCTAAAGATTATTTTATTCTTCGTCCATTTCGTAGTTGGAATAAACGTTTTGAACATCATCATGTTCTTCAAGCATATCGATAAGAGTCTGCATTTTTTCAGCGTCTTTACCTTCAACTTTAACAGTAGTATCAGGAATCATAGTGATTTCGGATTCAACTGTTTCAATGTTGTTTTCTTCTAATGCTTGAGAGATTGCATCGAAATCTTCAGGAGCAGCAGTGATTTCAAAAGAATCATCTTCTGCTTTGAAGTCTTCAGCACCAGCATCAAGAGCAATCATCATAAGGCTTTCTTCATCATCGAAAGCTTCTTTGTCTACAACAAAGATTGCTTTTTTGTGGAACATCCAGCCTACGCAACCAGTTTCGCCGAGGTTTCCGCCGTATTTGGAGAATAAATGACGAATATCAGCAGCTGTACGATTGCGGTTATCTGTCATAACTTCGAGCATAACAGCAGAACCTGCTGGACCGTAACCTTCATAAATTAATTCTTCGTAATTGCTACCATCAGAAGCACCTAAGCCTTTTTGAATAGCACGATTGATATTATCTTTAGGAATATTGTTAGATTTAGCTTTGCTTAAAGCTAATTTAAGACGCATATTACCAGTAGGGTCAGCACCACCCATACGAACAGCAATAGTGATTTCACGACCAATTTTTGTAGTCATTTTTGCACGAATGGCATCATTTGCACCTTTTTTTCGTTTAATATTGGCCCATTTAGAATGTCCTGACATCTTTTAAACGCACTCCTTAATAAATTAAACTATAAATTATCTAATATGTACTAGATAAGTAAAGAAAATTTTAAGATTTAGATAAAACTTTGTAAGAAAATATCTTTTTAGAGTATACCATAAAAAAACGAGTATTTGCAAATCATTTAAAAGGTTCATTTCTTTATTGATTGAGAAATAAATTAAATATAGTAATTATAGTCTACTAATAAAGATAAAAAGCTAGAATATATCAATATTATTACTGAATATATTCTAGCTTTTTGTTTATAATTTTATGATTTTTATCCTTTGATTAAACGATAGAATTTCTTTTTACCTTTGCGAACGATCATATCGCCATTTGCAAGGTCTTCTGCTGTTAATACTTTTTCTACGTCAGTCCATTTGTCATCGCCAATGGATACACCATTTTGAGCGATTAAACGACGACCTGCACCTTTGGATTCAAATACTTTGTTATCTACTAAGATATCAAGTAATTTTTTGCCAAAGTCTGCTTCTGTGATAGTGATAGTTGGAGCATTGTCCATATTACCTTTACCACTGAAAAGTGCTTGAGCAGCTTCTTGAGCTTTTTTAGCTTCTTCTTCGCCATGAACGAGTTTTGTAACTTCATAAGCGAGAACTTGTTTTGCTTCGTTGATTTTTTGGTCTTTGTAGCTACCGAGGCGACGAACTTCGTCCATTGGTAAGAATGTGAGAAGAGCAAGACATTTTTCTACGTCGCTATCAGCAACATTCTCCAGTATTGATAGAAGTCGTATGGAGAAGTTTTTTCAGGGTCGAGCCAAAGTGCGCCTTTTGCTGTTTTACCCATTTTTTTACCTTCACTGTTAGTGAGAAGATTGAATGTCATACCATAAGAAGGTTTTGCTTCTTTACGACGAATGAGTTCAACACCAGCAATGATGTTAGACCATTGGTCATCGCCACCTAATTCAAGTACGCAACCATAACGGCGATTTAATTCCATGAAGTCATAAGCTTGCATGATCATGTAGTTGAATTCAAGGAATGTTAAACCACGTTCTAAACGTTGTTTGTAACATTCAGCAGTAAGCATGCGATTAACAGAGAAATGTGGGCCAACATCGCGAAGTAATTCAATATAATTTAATTTGCGAAGCCAATCACCATTGTTGATCATTAAAGCTTTACCATCAGAGAAATCGATAAAGCGTTCCATTTGTTTTTTGAAGCAATTGCAATTATGTTCAATATCTTCATCAGTTAACATTTTACGCATATCTGTACGACCAGAAGGGTCACCTACAGTACCAGTACCGCCACCAACTAAGCAGATAGGGCGATGACCTGCTTTTTGCATATGAGACATAGCCATTAAAGCTAAGAAATGACCAACATGAAGGCTGTCTGCTGTTGGGTCAAATCCCATATAAAATGTAACTTGCTCAGTTTCTAAAGCTTTTTTTAATTCTTCTTCGTGTGTTACTTGAGCTAAGTAACCACGTTCTTTAAGTGTATCAAATACGCTCACAAAAAGTCCTCCTAAATTTTGTATGATTATCTATTAATTTAACCCTTTGCCTTGTTGAATACTTGGTTCAGGTAAATTTTGCCTTGGAGCTGGAAGAGATGGTTGCTCGATATTTTCTTCAATTGGTTCATTTTCATCAATTGGTTGTTGAGCATCATTTGGGTTTGATTGTTCATTATGAACAGGTTTTTGTTTATCAGGTGCTTCTTTTGATGGTTTTTCTTTTTCATGAGTAACATCTTTAGCTGTAGTTTTAGCATTGCTTTCTACATTTTGAACTGGATTATCAATGGAAGTGTCTGAACCATCAAAGTTTTTAGCTGGTATAGATGCAAGTGCTGTTTTCATGAAGTTTTGCCAAATTTTCGCAGGTGTAGTACCACCAGTAATACCAGGCATAACATCATTATCATCACAGCCCATCCATACTACTGTTACTAAATCAGGTGTATAACCTGCAAACCAAGCATCTTGGTAATTATCGGTAGTTCCTGTTTTACCAGCAGCAGGTCTGTTGATATTAGCAGCTTTACCTGTGCCTTTAGTGATAACATCTTCAAGCATATCTGTTAATAAAGTAGCTGTGCGTTCAGATAAAACTTGTTTAGTTTCTGGTGTATGTTCATAAATAGTTTTGCCTTTGCGGTCAACGACTTTAACTATAGCAGTTGGTTTTGTATAAACGCCATGATTTGCAAAAGCGCTATAAGCACCAGCCATATCAAGAACTGTTACCCCATTTGTGAGACCACCGATGGAAGCAGCTAAGTTTTTATCATTTGCATCTTTAGAATTTAATTCTAATGTGGATATACCTAAATTTTGAGCTGTTAATAAAACTTTATCGATAGATAATTTTTCTGCTAAACGAATAGTAGGTATATTTAAAGAATTAATAGCTGTTTGACGCATGGAGACTGTACCTCTAAATGTACGGTCATAGTTTTGAGGTTGCCAATCACCTAATTTGAAAGGTTTATCCTCAATAGTAGTATCTGGTGTCATTTTATTTTCTAGAGCAGTAGCAAAAGTAAATGGTTTAAATGCTGAACCAGGTTGACGTACAGCAAGTACAGCACGATTGAATTGGTCAGTACCACGACCGCCAACCATAGCTTTGATATATCCTGTTTTAGGGTCGATAGCTACGAGTGCGCCTTGTGGTTGAGTAAGACCATTAGCATCATTGTAATAAGTTGGTAATAAACTATTTACAGATTGTTCAGCAGCTTTTTGCATGTTCATGTCAATGGAAACATAAATTTTTAAGCCTTCTTTATATACTGCATCAGCACCGAATTTATCAATCATTTCTTGAGTTACATAATCAATAAAATATGAAGCAGTATTATCATTTTCTTGTTCTTTAGGATTTACAAGTCGTAACTTTCAGCTTTTGTTTTAGCTGCTGTAGTAGAATCAATATAGCCATATTTTACCATTTGGTCTAAAACTTCTGCTTTACGTTCATTAGCAGCACCTAAATTATTAAGTGGTGAATAATAATTTGGACTACGAGGTATACCAGCGAGCATTGCACATTCTGACAAATCTAATTGACTTACATCTTTGCCAAAATATGTCTGTGCAGCAGCTTGAACACCATAAGCACCTCTACCAAAATAAATTTGGTTGAGATACATTTCTAAAATTTCTTCTTTAGTATATTGTCTTTCTAAGCGAAGAGCAATGAAAAATTCTTGAATTTCGTTTGAATGTACGGTCCTGTGATAAAAAGGCATTTTTGGCTAATTGTTGAGTGATAGTACTACCACCTTCAGCCACTTCACCGCTTGTTAGATTAGAATAAATCGCACGGAAAATACCTCTAGGGTCAATACCGTTATGTTCATAAAAGCGATTATCTTCAACAGCGATAAAGGCATTTTGCAGATTAGCAGGGATTTTATCTAAAGTCACTAATGTACGATTTTCAGTAGCGTGAATATTAGTGATTAGATTGCCATTCATATCGAGAATTTGAGAAGAAGCAGGTGGGTGAATATCAGAAACATCTTTATCACCATCAAGGCCAATAGCAACTAATCCACAACCAACGCCTAAAAATACAACTATAAATAGCGTTAAAAGCGCTAAGAAAAAATTTTTGAAGCCAAAAGATTTTTTTCTTATTTTTTTTATCAGTTGTATGATTAGAGGTTGGTTTTTTTTCGTTAAAAGGCTGTTTATCCATAGAATACACCTCAAATATTTATAATACTATGTTTAGTTTTGGTAAAAATATAGTAATTATTTGCGTTATTTTAATTTTACAGCGGTTACCCCACTACCGCCTTCGTCCATATCACCAAGAGTATAGCTTAAAACATTGCGATGATTTTTGAGATATTCTTGAATACCTTTGCGCAGAGCTCCTGTACCTTTACCATGAATGATTAATACTCTTGATAAACCAGAAATTACAGCATCATCAAGATATTTGCTAACAACTTCAATAGCTTCATCAACCATTAAGCCTCTGATATCTACTTCTGTACTAATTTGGCTGACTTTAGCTAGCATATTGAAGCCACCAGCTTTTTTAGATGGTGCAGTTTCTTTTACTTTAACAGCATGAGAAACGAAAGAGCAATCTTTAGCTTTAACATTCATTTTTAAACTGCCCAATTGAACAGTTAATTCTTTACCACTGATATCAGTGATAGTTCCTTTTTGGCGAAGTTTATTTACATATACGATATCACCAACAGCAATAGTTTTGATATCGACAGCTTCACCAGGTTTATTTGGGTCATCATTTTGTTGACTTACTTTATCCAAACGACCACGTAATTTATGACGAGCAGCATCTATTGTTTCCTGACGTTTTTTCATTCCTTGGTCGTTGAATTGAGCTTTCAATTCCTTGATGATTTCTTCAGATTCGCGACGAGTACGGCGAAGTAAACTAGCACATTGTTCTTTAGTTTTACGAAGTGTTTGCTCTTTTTTCTTAGCCATTTCTTGCTTCATATCAGCAAGTTGTTTTTCTAATTTTTCAATGCGTTGTTGACGTTCAGCAATATCAGCATTTTTTTGTTCATACATCAATTTTTCATTTTCTAGTGTATTTAATACATTTTCAAATTGAGCATGGTCTGCTTTGATGAGTTGTTGAGCACGTAAAATCAAAGTATCTGATAAACCTAATCTTTTACTTATAGCAAAAGCATTACTAGCCCCTGGCGTACCTATCAATAATCGGTAAGTAGGGCGAAGGGATTTGATGTCAAATTCCACACAAGCATTTTCAATGCCTTCTTTAGAATAAGCAAAAGTTTTTAACTCGTTATAGTGAGTAGTAGCTACAGTGCAAGCGCCAATTTCCATCAATCTTTCTAAAATTGACATGGCAAGGGCAGCACCTTCTTCTGGGTCAGTACCAGAACCAACTTCATCTAATAAGAGTAAGTCATCATGTTCAATATTGTTTAAGATATTTACGATATTGCGCATATGAGCAGAAAATGTACTGAGGCTCTGTTCAATACTTTGCTCATCACCGATATCAGCATAGACATTTTGGAAAATGGAAATTTTGGAACCAGATTGAACAGGGATAAAAAGACCAGATTGAGTCATTAAAACTAATAAGCCTAAAGTTTTCATGCTCACTGTTTTACCGCCTGTGTTTGGCCCTGTAATCAATAAAGTGCGATATCCTTCACCAAGTCTGATATCAATAGGAACGACGTTATCTTTATTGAGTAATGGGTGGCGAGCTTTAGCTAAATTGACAATACCTTCATCATTGATTTCTGGCATAGTAGCGTGCATTTTACGAGCTAATTTTGCTTTAGCAAAAGCAAAATCCAATTGAGCCATGATTTCGCAGTTGTGAAGTAAGCTATCAGCATTTCTAGCAATTTTTTCAGAAATTACTTTTAAGATACGTTCAATTTCACGTTTTTCATCAATAACTAATTGTTTAATATCATTGTTTAAGTCAACAATGGACATAGGTTCAATAAACAAAGTAGAACCACTAGAGGATTGGTCATGTACGACACCTGGGAATTGTTGACGATATTCTTGTTTGATAGGGATAACATAGCGTTCATCACGGATAGTAACGATATTATCCTGAAAATATTTTTGATAATCAGGATTTTTTAAGATACCGTCAAGATTTGTTTTGATGCGACGCTGAGAAGATTTGATTTCACGGCGAATACGCATAAGTTCAACACTAGCACTATCACGTATAGAACCATATTCATCAACAATATTATCTATTTCGCGTTCTAGTTGCCCCAAAATTTCAATAGATTTAGCCCATTCTTTAAATTGAGGGCTATCTATTTCTAATTCTTTGAAGAATTTTTTGAGATTACGCATTGCGTACATGGTATTTAAAATATCGAGTAATGAATTTATTTCAATTACTAGACCTAAAGATGTTTTCTTTAATAATGAACGAATATCATGAATACCGCCAAAAGGTGGTTCAGAGCTAATTAAAATGTTACTAGCTTCTTGTGTATGTGAAAGATTTTCAATTACTTCGTCAATATCGCTACTTGGTAATAGTTTTTCAGCAAGTTCTTTTCCCATACTAGAAGTAGCCATATTTTGTAGCATAGTAATAATTTTGGCATATTCTAAAGTTTTAAATACGGATTGATTCATTTGTTAAAAAGATACCTTCCTTAAATTATTTTACTCCACGGAAGTAATGACCACGAGTAATATTTTGTTCATATTTAGTGATATTTTCAGGCATTAAAGCAAGATGATTTTTGCCTTCGATGATGATTTCTTTATAGAGTTTAGTGAATTTAGCTAATTTTTCTTTGGACATATATCTGCCATCTAAGCGAATGCGGTCAATATGAAGATTAGTAAATTCTGGAACATGAGCTAGCATATTTAACTCTTTAGCATTTAATAAATGCATATGACAATATTGGTCTGTTACGATAGGGAATTTTTCATTTTTGCGGTCGCAAAGCCAATAATTATTTTTTTCGCAAGGTTTTGTACAAGTACCTTTATCTAAATTGCCTAAGAAACTGCCAAGCACACAATATTCAGATACCATAAGTTCCATATTGCCATGAACGATACATTCAAGAGGTAATGTAGAAGCTTCATTTAATGTTTTTATCTGTTTAAAGTTTAATTCAGGGGAAACAGTAGCTCCCTTAATGTCATAATTATTTAGGAAAGTTAAAGTTACATCATTATAGACATTGAAGGAGAAGTCTGCCCAGATAGTGATATCTGTAAATTGTTTGATTAAGTACATTTGCGCTAAAGTATGTGCATAAATCATATCTGGAGCGATATCTTTTATTTTTGTAAGCCAATTTGTAAAAGCTGTTTGTTCATTATCGCGCATGATACGAGGTGTAGCAAAAGCAATTTTAATATTAGCTTCACGGCAAAGTCTTGTAGCTTCAGCATACATTTCAGCAGTGATGAATTGATGATTATAAGATTCACCACCGAATAAAACAATATCTGCTTGATTATCAATAGCTGTCTGTACTTTAGCAATAGTATCAACAGCGACTACAAGTTGAGGTTTATTTGTTTGATTGAATGATTTGGAAGCTAAATCCTGTTGCCAAATAGTATTATCAATTTTAGCAATCTGTGGACGATGATAAGCTTCAAGGCGCATGGACATTAATTTTTCAATTAATAAGCGACGAGTATCATTCATGACGCTCATAGGCACAATGACATTTTCATCAATATTGCAAGATAAATTTTCTAATTGATAAATAGTATTGCCTAAACGTTCCATTTGTTTTTGTACTGTTGATTTATCCATAGCGCGTTTTAGAGCTGTTTCCACAATGAAATCGCTAGTTATTTGAGCGCTATAACCATCTTCATCAGTAGCTTTTAATATAAAAGGCTCATTGAGTTTAGCGATGGCTTCGATATTTAAATTTATTTTGCGTATTGGTGAAGCACTAGTATAATAACTGCGAGCTTTTTGCATGAGATTAGCATCAAAAACTTTAAATATACGGTCATGTGGGTGTACGCGATTTGGTACAGGAATGATGACTTCCATGCCAGCACTAGCAGAAGTTATTTCTTTATTTTTATAGATGATTTTAGATACATTAGTACTTACGCGACCGCCGACTTTTACCCAGAAATCAATAGTATCACCGATATTTACATCATCAGTGAGTTTCATGATAGCTTGACGTTTGTTATCATCATAGCGAATTACTCTACCTACGAGGCGACCACGATTGTTTGGTCGTTTATCGCTCATCATGAATTTACCTTGTTTTTTCTCTAAATAAGCAGTAGTAAAATCACGATTGAATATTTGAGAAAGATTTTTTTGAATATCTTCTTGAACTTCTGTATGGCTATAATAAGAGTCGATTTTTTGGCGGTAAGCGTCAACAACGACAGCTACATATTCTGGTTTTTTCATGCGTCCTTCAAGTTTTAAAGAAACGACACCAGCTTCGATAAATTCAGGAATTAATTCAAGTGTATTCATGTCGCGAGGGCTCAATAAATATTGTCCAGCATCTTTTAAAACATTGTTATTATTTTTATCAACTAAAGTATAAGGTAGACGACATGGTTGAGCACAGCGACCACGGTTACCACTTCTGCCACCAATCATACTACTCATTAAGCATTGACCGGAATAGCATACACATAAGGCACCATGAGCGAAAACTTCAATTTCTACATCGCTATTACGGCAGATATGAATAATATCTTTTAATGTTACTTCACGAGATAAAACGACACGTGAAAAACCAAGTTCTTGAAGAGCAAGAACACCAGCTAAATTATTCACTGTCATTTGTGTACTAGCGTGTAATGGTAAATCAGGAGCTACAAGTTGAGCTAAACGTGCAGCACCTAAATCTTGAACGAGTACAGCATCAGCACCTATTTCATAAAGAAAACGAAAATAATCTGCAAGTGCAGGTATTTCAGAATTGTCTACTAAAGTATTTACAGTTACATGGATTTTTACATTGCGTAAATGAGCAAATTCAATGGCTTCTTTTAAGCCTTGTTCATCAAAATTATTGGCATAAGCTCTTGCACCGAACATTTTGCCTGAAAGATAAATAGCATCAGCACCACTTTCTACAGCGGCTTTTAATGCTTCCATACTTCCAGCAGGGGCTAATAATTCTATCAAAATATTTTCCTCCAGTTATTTTCTTAGCTTATTATAATACACAGAGTATAAAAAATAAATGGTAGTGCCATTAAAATGCCTACCATTAGTGTATGTCTTCATGTTATTTTTTAGCTTATTTATGTTTATTAGAGCGATTTTCATCAAGAATATCCCAAAATTCATTATAATCTTTTTTCAAACGAATTAATTGTTCAGCTATTTGAAGTGCCGTCAATACTGCTACTCTATCTGGTGGCAAATATTGGTTTTGTTTAGTCATAAGACGAATATTTTCATCTACTATTTTAGCAGCTTCTTGAATGTCATTGATATCACTATCTTTAGAATAGCGGAGAGGATATTTTACTCCCAAAATTTCTACAGTTACTTTGTTATTCATAAAATCACCTTAATATTTTAAAATAAGCCATGATATATTTAGTATATCAATATTATATACTAATACTATTTTTATAGCAAAGTATTTTACAAGATATTCATTTGACACTAATTTATATATTTTTTAAAATGTAATAAATATCTATGGAGAAGTAAAAAATGAAATTTAAATCATATATAAAACAAAAATGGTTATTATCAATTATAGCAGTAACTTTAATGATTGTTTATTACTTGAATTTTATTCAACTACCTCCTGCTGTGTCTGTGGAATTGCAACAAAACTATAAATATAAATTGATTTTGATACCGTTAGATACAAGACCACCATGTCAAAAAATGGTGGTAGATGCAGGAAAGATGGCAGGTGTACAGATTATAACACCGCCATCAGAGATAATGGATTATTATACTAAAGAAGGCGATACAAAAAAAATGCAAAATGGCTGATGGATAATATTGATAAATCAGATGGGGTAATTGTGTCTATTGACCAATTATTGCATGGCGGTTTATTAGCTTCACGTGAGTCAGGGACAAAACAAGATGAGTCGCAAATTTTATTAAAATTTATGCGTGATTTGAAAACAAAAGCGAAAGATAAACCAATTTATGCTTTTAATGTTTTGCCAAGGATAACACCACCGCCAACTTTAGAAAGTGATAGTAAAAAAATGATAAAGATATCTCGTCTTATTGATGAGATAAGTATTTTTGAAAATGAAGATGATATAAAATTATTGGCAGATTTAAAAGAAGATATAAAACAAGAAGACTTAGATATTTATTTAGATTTATTTAGACGCAATACAGCTTTAAATAAAGAATTGATAAATCTAGCTAAAAAAGGTATCATAACAAAATTAGTGATTGGCCAAGATGATGGTGAAGATTTTGGCATACCAAATATGGAGAAAAAAAGTCTTATAAATTATGTGCATTCTTTAGGTATTAGTAATGATGTTGTGATGATAACTAAAGGTGCAGATGAGGTGGCTTTATCACTATTATCTAATTTTGTGCAGACAAAAACAAATTATCAACCTAAGTATATGTAGAGTATAATGATGAGAAAGCTATGCGCACAGTTATGCCGTTTATGGCAGGTTCAGTAGGTTCTACAGTAGAAGAAAAATTAGTGATGGCAAATGCTAAAAAAGTAAATTCACCACAAGAAGCTGGCTTGATTTTATATGTTTTTATTGGCAATGATGAAAATATGTATACACAGAGACAATCTGCATTAAAGATAAAAAAATATTTAGAGCAAGGTAAAAAAGTCGCTTTAGTTGATTTAAGTAAGCATTTTTCAGCAAATGAAGTATTATTTCCTACATTATTAAAAGAAGATGTGCCGATTAATGAATTAACTTCTTATGCTGGTTGGAATACAGCTAGTAATTCTATTGGTACGGCACTGGCGAATGCTGTTATTTATAAGGCGATAAGACCAACATTTAATACAACAAATGATATGCTTGCTGTAGAGTATAATCGTTTAAATATAAATTATGAAAGATTTCTAGAAGATTATTATTATTTAAAAGAAGTGATTGATGTAATGAATATTACCTTGAAAAATCATGGTTATGAAAATGTAAATGATTTAGATATGGAACATAATTATATTTGGATGAATAAATTACTACAATCTGATATGCAAAAGCGAGCAAATCAATTAAATAATAGTGAAGTTTTTAAAATGCCTTTTAAAGTGCAAACACCAGAGGGAGTATTTGACTTGACTATTCGCAATTTGCAGGTTGATGTATTTTTCCCATGGCCAAGGACTTTTGAAGTATATTTAGATGTAAGATTAAATTTATATAGATTAAATAATTAAATATACGAATTTAAGGAGTGAATTTTTTGGTAGAAACATTGATTATGATATTAGGTGTAATAGCAGGATTTAGCCTGTTAAAAGTGAAAGAACATAGGCGAATAGCTGTGGTAAATTTAAATAATAAGGTACAGTTAATAGCAGTAGCTTTGATTATTTTTATCATGGGAATAAATTTAGGTAGTATGGAAGATTTTGCACATAAGATGCTGACCATGGGATTACAAAGTTTAGTATTTGCTATAATTCCTACAGTATTTTCCGTAATTATAGTATACATTTTTAGCAAATTATTTATTGTAAAAAATTAAATAGTAAAAGAAGGTTTGTAGATGGTTTATATTGCATTATGTGCATTAATTTTAGGAATTATTTTTGGTCAATTTGTACTTGATAGTACATGGCATGATTTATGTAGTGAATTAGCAGATTATGTCTTATATTTATTGATGTTTTCTGTAGGTATAAGCTTGGGTATGAATGAATCAATAATTGAGAAGATAAAAAATTATAATTTGACAATATTATTGATTCCTATAGGTGTAATTATTGGGTCTGTTTTTGGCGGATTTATTTGCAGTTATATTTTTGATATGAATTTGGTATATAGTTTATCTATTGGTGCATCTATGGGCTGGTATAGTTTATCAGGGGTAATGCTTGAATCACTAGCAAATGCACAGATAGGCACAATAGCCTTTTTGAGTAGCTTGATGAGAGAATTTATCGCTTTTATGATGATTCCAGTTTTAATAAAATATTTAAATACATATGCAGCTATAGCAGCGGCAGGAGCTACAAGTGAAGACACTACTTTGCCAATGCTTATAAAATATAGTAGTGAAGAATTTATTATTATATCTGTAATTAATGGTGTATTATGTTCAGTAGCCGTACCAATTTTAATAAACTTTTTCTTTTCCACATTATAAAATTAATAAAAAAGCTGTAACATTGAGAAATTCTCTTTGTTACAGCTTTTATTTTTTGTACAACACTTGTTAAAGTTAAATAAGACAGGTAGAAAGAGTGATTTTGCATGGTTAAAAGATTCAAATACAACACTTGTTAAAGTTAAATTTTTTGTTCTTGCCTGTTATATAATGCTCGTTTACATATTCAAATACAACACTTGTTAAAGTTAAATATATTTTCAACCACCGGATAATTTTTCAGCCATACTATTCAAATACAACACTTGTTAAAGTTAAATACTAATATTTTTAGACTTCTTGTCTAAAAATGATATTCAAATACAACACTTGTTAAAGTTAAATAAGGTAAATCTATAATAGATGTAAAATCTTCCATAATTCAAATACAACACTTGTTAAAGTTAAATAAAATACCATTTTTATAAAAGGAGAAATGAACTAATTCAAATACAACACTTGTTAAAGTTAAATGTACATGTGTATATTCTCCTTATTTAGATAAATCTTATTCAAATACAACACTTGTTAAAGTTAAATTTATAAAATATGTTGGGATAATTATACATAGGGATATTCAAATACAACACTTGTTAAAGTTAAATCACGTTTAAATTTATCAATTTCTTCTGTTCCAACTATTCAAATACAACACTTGTTAAAGTTAAATCCATTTTACAGACAATGCTCTTACTTATATAAACTAATTCAAATACAACACTTGTTAAAGTTAAATTTTGCTTTTCCTGCACCTGAAACAGCTGCTACAGAATTCAAATACAACACTTGTTAAAGTTAAATTTTGGGCTTGAGTTCTTTTAGTACCTCATCTTTTTATTCAAATACAACACTTGTTAAAGTTAAATCTAATAGTACAAATGCAGTTCAAAAACTTATAGAATTCAAATACAACACTTGTTAAAGTTAAATCTGTAGAATTGTTCTCTACTATTTTTAATCAAATAATTCAAATACAACACTTGTTAAAGTTAAATTGGTCTAAAGATACTTGGTGCTGGTATGGTGAGCTGATTCAAATACAACACTTGTTAAAGTTAAATTATTAATACACATAGTTTTTCCAAGCGAGGAAAAGGATTCAAATACAACACTTGTTAAAGTTAAATAAAAAGCAGAGCGTAACTGCCGATACAAATTAAAATTCAAATACAACACTTGTTAAAGTTAAATATGCGTCCTCTTCCGTAAATGTTCCGATTTCTTTTGATTCAAATACAACACTTGTTAAAGTTAAATGCAATAAGTTCTTTGCCACTGTGATTGTGGTAAATTCAAATACAACACTTGTTAAAGTTAAATTTAAAATAAATAAACTCATATCAAAATTTAATCTATATTCAAATACAACACTTGTTAAAGTTAAATTGTGTTGCTTGAAAACGTTAAAGGCTTACTCAATCAATTCAAATACAACACTTGTTAAAGTTAAATTTTACATTTTCTGCAAAAAAAGATTTTCTATACATATTCAAATACAACACTTGTTAAAGTTAAATTGAGTATATACCGTATCAGTACATCACCATCGGAAATTCAAATACAACACTTGTTAAAGTTAAATGGAATAGCAATAGATTTAATCAATGGTGTATATTTAATTCAAATACAACACTTGTTAAAGTTAAATGAAATAATCCTTGCTATGCAACTAAGAAATGCAGATTCAAATACAACACTTGTTAAAGTTAAATTTTCTGTAGATAAAGAAGCAGGAACTGTAACAGAATTCAAATACAACACTTGTTAAAGTTAAATTAATAATTTTGATATATCGAACTTAAGTAATACAGAATTCAAATACAACACTTGTTAAAGTTAAATAACTTTATGAACGATATGCTAATGGAGAGTTATCTTATTCAAATACAACACTTGTTAAAGTTAAATACCAGTAAAATCAATACTTTTATAAATAATTATAGTTTATAAAGGTTGAAATATCAATATTTATATGAGTTTTTACCAGCGATTGAGGATTTTTAGTGATTTTTTATAAATCCTTTATTTATAAGGCTTTTAGGTTTTAAACTAAAAAATGGCTGGGAAAATAAAAAAGGCACTTGTTTACACAAATGCCTTTAAATAATTATTTTACATTAGCAAAAGCTTGTTTTAAGTCATCTAAAATATCATTGATATCTTCAAGACCTACAGAGAAACGAACCATACCGCTATTGATACCAGCTGCTTCAAGTTGTTCATCTGTCAATTGACGATGTGTTTCACTTGCTGGGTGAAGAACACAAGTACGAATATCAGCAACATGAACTTCATTAGAAGCTAATTTTAAGGAGTCCATGAATTTAACAGCGTTTTCTTTGCCACCTTTGATTACAAAAGTGATAACACCACTGCAACCTTTTAAATATTTTTTAGCAAGAGGATAAGATTCATTGCTTTCAAGAGCAGGTACATAACGCTTTCTACTTTATCATTGCTTTCTAAATATTTAGCAACAGTAAGAGCATTTTCACAGTATTGTTTCATACGTACAGGTAAAGTTTCTAAACCTAAGTTTAATAAAAATGCAGAATGTGCAGCTGGATAGCAACCGAAATCACGCATTAACTGCATTCTAGCTTTTAAAATATAAGCTTGTTTACCATAAGTTTTTGTATAGGAAAGACCATGATAAGATGGATCTGGTTCTACTAATTCAGGGAAATTACCATTATCCCAATTGAAATTACCGCTATCAACGATTACACCACCGATTTGAAGTGCATGACCGTCCATATATTTACTAGTGGAATGAGTAACAATATCAGCACCAAATTCAAATGGTTTGCATAAGATAGGAGTTGCAAAAGTGTTATCCACAATCAAAGGAACACCATGAGCATGAGCGATATTTGCATAACGTTCGATATCAAAAACAGTCAATGCGGGATTAGCTAAAGTTTCACCAAAAACAGCTTTAGTATTAGGTTTAAAAGCAGCATGAATTTCTTCATCAGTAGCATCATGACCAACAAAGATACATTCAATACCTAATTTTTTCAAAGTGAAAGCGAAAAGATTTACAGTACCACCATAAATTTGAGTAGTGGAGATAAAGCTATCACCAGCATTACAGATATTTAAAATAGCAAGTAAGTTAGCAGCTTGACCAGAAGTAGTGCACATAGCACCAACGCCACCTTCAAGGTCAGCAATTTTATTTTCAACAGCCATGACTGTAGGATTAGCAAAACGAGAATAAATTAAAGATTTAGTAGGTTCATCAAAAACAGCAGCAACATCATCAGTAGAGTCATAAACATATGTAGTGCTTTGCACAATTGGCATGACACGAGGTTCAGTATTTTTAGGGCTGTATCCAGAATGTAAACATTTAGTAGCGTCTTTCATAAAAAAATAGCCTCCTTAGTAAAATATAAATTATATTATAAAACATTATAGACAAAATAGAAGTATTTATATACATGAAGAAAATTATTTATTGTAAATATGTTTTAAAAGCTGAATATATTTTTAGATAAAAAGAAAAAACTAGCAAGTAAAATAATACCTGCTAGTTTTGTTTAAGCATCTTTAGAAGAAATATATTTAATAATACCAAATCCTAAAATCAAAGTTAAAGTACAGATAAAAATTTCTTCATTTTGCGGAATACCTGGATAAAGCTCTAAGATAGAACCTAAAATGAACCCAAGGATAATTAAAAAAGTAGGTTGAGGATAATTTTGCATAAGATTTTCTAATAATTTAGTAGTTAGTAAAATACCCACAACTAGACCAAATCCTAATGGAATTAAAAATGGTAAATAAAATTCAGAAGCAGCACGCATAGTTTCATCGTATAATCCCATCAATAAAAGCATATAAGAAACGCTTATTCCTGGTAAAACAAGTGCAATAGCAGCTATAAAACCAGCAACAACTAATAATAAATAAGTGTACCAATAGTAGCATCATTTGTAGTTACATTACTGATAGGAGACATTTCAAAAAAGAGAACAATTAAAAAGCCAATAGCGACATATATAGGGACTGTCCAGGAAAATTTAGTTAATTTAGCCTCGCGAAACATCAAAGGCACACTGCCTGCTACAGCACCCATAAAGAAATAAAGCATAGGCATAGGATAAGTTTCAATTAAATGCAAAATAGGTTTAGAAAAAGAAACAATACCTATTAAAGAACCTGCTAAAAATATAGTTAAAAAAAGAGAATTTCTAAATTTATTTTTCATGAATGAACTTACAGAAGAAATTAATTTAGTATAAATCCCAAGTATCATAGCCATAGAACCGCCACTAACACCAGGAACTAGCATGGTAGAACCAACAACTAACGACTTAGCAAAAGTTACAACATAATTTCTCATAAAAGTAAACAAAACCCCTTCTAAAATAAAAA